>Ga0265798_10000678_pt1 | contig 55463 bp, 47 predicted proteins | sample P3T30metagenome_FD_192430 | JGI IMG/M metagenome (GOLD analysis project Ga0265798, IMG submission 192430) | Plant litter microbial communities from East Loma Ridge, Irvine, California - P3 T30 | ecosystem: Environmental > Terrestrial > Plant litter > Unclassified | place: USA: California... | reverse complement strand
ATCCCTGCGCCAGGAAATAGAACATGCGGTTGTTCGGCCCGCTGCTGTAGTGCACGTCGATGCGCTTGAGCGAGCTGCTCCAGGCGTCCGGGCTGCTGCCGTCCTTGCTCGGCTTGTACATCCAGCGCAGCGGCGTGCCGCTCTTGCTGATCTCCTTGCCCAGCACCCAGTCGTTGCCGGTCGCGGGAATGGTTTCGCCCTTGCCGCCGGCGCGCGCATAGGCTTCGACCACTTCGCCGTTGATGTCCGAAGCCGACTCGTTCAGGCCGCCCGACTCGCCCGAATAGGTCAGGTTCGAGGTGGCGGCGGTGACGCCGTGGCCCATCTCGTGGCCGATCACGTCGATCGAGCCGAGGCTGTAGAAGCTGGAGCCGTCGCCGATGAACATGCAGCGGCAGGTATCGCTGTAGTAGGCGTTGTCGTAGGCGGTGTTGACGTGGGCCGCGATATAGGTTGCGGTGTTGTGGCCGTCCAGCGACTGCCAGCCGAAGATGTTCTTCAGCGCGTCGTAGGTGTTCATCAGGCCCCACATGGCGTTCACCGCCGCGGTCTGACCATTGGCGTCGGTGGTGGAGCCGCCGCTGATGTAGTTCTTGCCGTCGCCCCAGGTGTTCGTGTCGTTGACGTAGACGTTGCCGGCGGAGGTGCCGTGGTTGGCATTGGTGATCGCCATCGCGCCGAACATGCCGCCGGTGCCGCGGGTGCCGTCGATCATCTTGTACTTGCCGTCGGCGAGCGTGGTGTTGATCGGCACCTCGCCGTTGTACTGGCTCTTGCCGACGCCGACCACGGTCTGCAGCATGTTCCACTGGTCGAGGATGCTGCCGTCGCGCGCACTGACCACGGTGTCGTGGTAGACCGGCTTGTCGCCCACGTGCATGCGGGTGTGCACCAGGTAGGCCAGTTCGTAATGGTCGACCACCTCTTCGACGTCCAGCGCGTTGAGCTCGTATTCCGGCTTGTCGCGCGCGGCGATGGTGCGCTCGGTACGCATCACCGGGAAGATGATCAGCTCGGCGCTCGGCGGGGCCACGTGGCGCACGTCGGTGCCGATCGAGGCCAGCGCCTTGTCGATCGCCTGCTTCGACGAGATCGCCGGGACCACGCTGAAGTCGTTACCCGGAGCGCCGGCGGCGGACGCCGTGCCCGCATTCTTGCCGAGGCCGGCGCGGCGCTCGGAGCTCGATTCGGACTGGATGCGCCCGTTCGGGTCCAGCACCACCACCGATTCGGAACCGAAGATGGGCACGCCTTTCCAGGTATGGGCGACGCGCGCCACCTGGGTGCCCTGCATGCCGGGATGCTGGACCAGCACCGTGAAGCCGTGGCGCGCGTCCATCCCGTGCTGGGCGCGGCGCGCCTCGAGCTGGGCGACGATGCCGGCGCGCGCCTGCGGCGTGGCCTGCACCGGTGCACTCATCATGGTGTTCGGCTGGGGCGCCGCGGCGAGCGGAGCATGGGCCAGGGAGGAAACGGCGCCAATCGACGCCGCCAACAGTGTGAAGGAACGCTGGTTCATCTCTCGTCTCCAATCGGTTGGACAGCCGTAAGCAAACTCTGCTTTGGGCACCATCAGAGTGTGGACGAGGTTCCGTTAAAAGATTTGCTCAAGCGCAAAAAGCCCCACAGCGGCGTGAACCGCTGTGGGGCGTAGCGCGAGACGGTACGCCTGGTACCGGCTTATCGATCGCGGCGGCGCATCAGGTAGACCGCCGTGCCGACCACGGCGGCGCCGATGGCGACCTTCTTCGCCAGCCCGGCCTTGTTGTGCTCCCATTCGGACTTGATGCCCATCTCGGCCAGCACGTTCGGCACCTTGCCCTTGGCCAGGTCTTCGCCGATGCCTTCGACCACGTTCACGCGGTCGGCGGCCAGCAGCAGCAGCCAATGGCGCAGGTCGTTCTCGGCCCAGCGGAAGGCGACGCGGCGCATCATGCCGGACAGGCCCTTGGGCGGCTGGGCGGTACCGAAGATCGGGGTAATGCCCGGGCGCTCGGTCGAGACCAGCACCTCGACCTTTTCCGGCTGCTGCGGCAGTTTGCCTTCGTGGGCGTGGATGAAGCGCGGCGGGGTGCGTTCCATCGGAATGGCCGGACGGTTCTTGTGGTCCAGGTCGGCGCCCCAGCCGTTGATGTGCGCCAGCTGCTCGCGCGTCGGACGCTTCGGCTCCATCGGGTAGTCGTTCTGGTGCGCGTGCGTATGGCCGTCGTGATGATGCTGGTGCGAATGTTCGGGGATGTGTTTTACGGTGTCCATGCTGGCTCCTTAATGCAATGCGCTGGCCTTCACGGCGCGGACCTCGTGGGCGCGCGGCGGGATCAGGACGGTCTTGATGCAGTTGTCTAGTTTGCTCGAGAAGATGTGATAGGCATCCGACACCTCTTCCAGCGGCACCCGATGGGTGATGATCTCCTTCGGATTGATGCGTCCTTCGCGGATGTGTTCGATCAGGCGCGGCAGGTGGCGCTTCACGCTGGCCTGGTTCATGCGCATCGTAATGCCCTTGTTCAGCGCATTGCCGATCGGGACCGCGTTGAAGGTCGGACCGTACACGCCCACGATGGACACGTTGCCGCCCTTGCGTACCGAGTTGATGGCCCAGTGCAATACGGTCGCTGCGCCGGCCTGCATCTTCATCAGGCGGCCGGTCAGGGTCTGGGCGATCGAGCCGGCGGCGTCGCCACCGACCGCGTCGATGCAGACATCGGCGCCCAGCCAGTCCGTGGTGCGCTTGATGTACTCGCCCATGTCGTTGACCTCGCGGAAGTTCACCACTTCGCACTGGGCGTAGCGCTTGACGAATTCCAGGCGGTACTCGACCTCGTCGACCACGATCACGCGCCCGGCGCCCATCAGCCAGGCGGACTTGGCGGCGAAGATGCCGACCGGGCCGGCGCCGAACACGACCACGGTGTCGCCTTCGTGGATGTCGCCCATCTCGGCTGCCTGGTAACCGGTCGGCAGCGCGTCGGTCAGCAGCACGGCATCGTCGTCGACGATGTCGTCCGGGATTACCATCGGGCCGACGTCGGCCATCGGTACGCGCACGTACTCGGCCTGGCCGCCGTCGTAGCCGCCGGCGGTGTGCGAGTAGCCGTAGATACCGCCGACCGCAGTGGCCTGGGGATTGGTGTTGTGGCAGTTGCCGTAGAGCTCGCGCTGGCAGAAGAAGCAGGAGCCGCAGAACAGGTTGAACGGCACCAGTACGCGGTCGCCGACTTTCAGCGTCTGCACCTCGGAACCGATATCTTCGACCACCCCGATGAACTCGTGGCCGAAGGTATGGCCGATGCGGGTGTCGGGCACCATGCCGTGATACAAGTGCAGGTCGGACCCGCAGATGCAGGAGCGCGTCACGCGCACGATGGCGTCGCCGGGGTGTTCGATGACGGGATCGGGCTTGTGATCGGCGCGGACACGGTAGGGTCCTCGGTAATTCATTGCCAGCATAATTCCTCCTCTTATGGTGAACGGCCCGGCAGTGGGTCTCAGGCCTTTACCAAACGTTATGTGAAAATGCTAAGAAATGCGATACGCGCACGGAAACGTGTGCGGGGTTTCGGAACAAATTTCTACACATTTGTTTTTAAAGGGAAATTTCTTATTTTCCAGAAAAGAAAACGGCCGCATCAAGCGGCCGTTCGATCGATAGCATGACGCTATTCAGGTCACAGCTGGCGAGCGTCGAAGGTATTGCACTGCTGGACCGAGCCAGTCTGCAGGCCCTTCGTGAACCAGCGCACGCGCTGCGCCGACGTGCCGTGCGTGAAGGAGTCCGGCACCACTTCGCCGCGCGACTGGCGCTGCAGGGCGTCGTCGCCGATGGCGCTGGCCGCGGCCAGGGCCGATTCGACGTCGCCCTGCTCGATGATCTGCTTGGCTTCGTTGGTGTGGTAGGCCCAGACGCCGGCAAAGCAGTCGGCCTGCAGCTCGACGCGCACCGACAGCGCATTCGCTTCGGTTTCGGACAGGCGGTTGCGCATGCTGTCGACCTTGCCGGAGATGCCCAGCAGGTTCTGCACGTGGTGGCCGACCTCGTGGGCGATCACGTAGGCCTGGGTGAATTCGCCGCCGACGTGGAAGCGCTGCTGCATCATGTTGAAGAAGCTGAGGTCGATGTAGACCTTGCGGTCGGCCGGGCAGTAGAACGGGCCAACGGCGGACTCACCGGTGCCGCAGCCGCCGGTAGGCGTGCGGCCTGTGTACAGGCGCAGGATCGGCGGCTGGTAGGTCGCGCCGTTCTGCTGGAAGATCTTGCCCCAAGTGGTCTCGGTATAGCGGAGCACAGTGCGGACGAACTGGGTTTCCTGGTCGTTTGCAGGCGGATGCGCAGGCGCCTGCTGCACCTGCGCCGGCGAGCCGCCCGACAGCAGGCCCAGGATGGTGCCTGGCGACACGCCGAAGAACCAGGAACCGAGCAAGGCGATGACGATCGTCCCGATGCCCACCGTGCCCCCGCCGATACCGAAGCCACCTCCGCCGCCCCCGCTGCCGCGGACGTCTTCCACATTGTTACTCTGTTCGTCGCCTTGCCAACGCATATGCTTCTCCTTCTCCTTATCGTCCCGGCGCCCGTTTCAGGCTCACCGAACCGCGCTGCTCGCGCGCATCCTTGATGCGGAATTCCTCGTCCGCAGCCAGCCCGGCGCGCTGCTCGTCATGCAGTTCGCGCTCGTGGCGTTCGCGCTCGACTTCACGCTCCAGGCGCCGGCTCAGGCCAGCGTCAGACATTCTCGTGCTCATGGCGATCCTCCCTGGAACCAGTATGCGCAAGCAGGCACACCGGGTATGTTCGAACCTTCACATATAGTCAATTTTAATGGAGGGGCTGCTATGTTCGCTGGCGCACGGAGCCGGCACGCCGCGCCCGTCATGCTGGCGTCATGACCCTGAACCTGCGCTCCCCATCTGCCTTATCAAGCCTCGGCCGCCAGCTGCGCAGCCAGGATTACCGCTTCATCACGGTCACCCCGGCCACCCACCGGCGCGTCAACCGCCGCGCTGAAAACGCCTGGGGACACGGCCTGCGCGACGTCTTCGGCTGGAGCCGCCCCTACCGCGAGGGCGTGCTGCCGGCGGAAATCGAGAGCCTGCTGGTCGATGCCGGTCTGCGCACGGAAACCGGCCAGGGCAACGACGCCGGCTACCGGGCCTGCATCCGCGCCTCGACCATCGGACGCCAGCTCTACTTCCACTCGGCCTTCCCGACCTCGGATGACGACTCGGTCTTCTTCGGCCCCGACACCTACCGCTACGTGGCGGCGCTGAAGCGCTCGCTGGCATCGCCGATGCTGCGCCGGCCGGTGCGGCGCGCGGTCGACATCGGCTGCGGCGCCGGTCCGGGCGCGATCGAGCTGGCGTTGTGCTGCCCCGACGCCACTGTCTACGGCGCCGACATCAACGACGATGCGCTGCTGCTTTGCGGCATCAACGCGGAACTGAACGGCGCGGCGAAGCTCATCCCCTGCCGCAGCAACCTGCTGGACGGCGTCGACGGGCATTTCGACGTGGTGATGTCGAACCCGCCCTACATCCTCGATGCGGACGAGCTGCCCTACCGCCACGGCGGCGGCGAGCACGGCGCCGGCCTGTCGATCGACATCGTCAGGAACGGCCTGGCGCGCCTGCATCCGGGCGGCAGCCTGCTGCTCTATACCGGGGTCGCGGTCGTGGCCGGCGAGGACCGCTTCCTCTCGGGCATCCGCCCGTTGCTGGAGGAGGCCTGCGACGAGTGGCAGTACGAAGAGCTGGACCCGGATATCTTCGGCGGCCAGCTGGAGTGCGAGGGCTACGAACAGGTCGAGCGTATCGCCGCGGTGTGGCTGCACGCCGTGAAGCGCGGCTGACAGGCAGCGGGAATCCCGGCGCCGCCTGCGCCAGGGACTGGAACCAGCGCCCCTGGACGCCCGACGAATATGAAACGTTCAGCCCGGCATGACGCCGACATGCAGCGGCATCTGCACGTGCGAGCGCACCTGGTTGCGTCCCGCGTTCTTGGCAAGGTAGACGGCGGCATCGGCGGCCGCAAACAGCTCGGTGATACTCTGCCCCTGTTCCATGGTCGCCACGCCGATCGACACGGTTGCCTGCACCCGCGGCTTGGTCAACAGGGGCGTCTGCGCGATACCCCGACGGATGCGCTCGCCGATGTCCATGGCGGTCGCCAGGGGCGTATCCGGCAGGACCACGACGAACTCTTCGCCACCAAAGCGCGCGCAGACATCCTCCGAACGGAGAAACTCGCGCAGCTTCTGCGCGAATGCGCGCAGCACATCGTCGCCGACCAGGTGGCCGAATTCATCGTTGATGTTCTTGAAGAAGTCGATGTCGAGCATCAGGATGGAAAACGTTCGGCCGGAAACGGCACGCTGCTGAACCTGCTGTTTGAGCACGTCATCGAGGGCGCGGCGGTTCCACTGCCCGGTCAGCGCGTCGGTCGCGGCATCGAGCTCCACCTTTTGCAGCGCCGTGCGGAGTTGCGCCGCCAGCGAAGCATTCGCATGTTGCAAGCGTATCCCTTCGAGCAAACGCTGGGAGATCGCGCGCGTGTAATAGGCAGTGAGGGCGATGAAAACGCTCAGGCCGCCAACATAATCGAGCGCGCTCTGACTACCGGTCAGTAACAAGCCGAGCACGGATATGGCCCACAGGATGCCGATCTGGCCGTAATACGCGACCACGTAGGTGCCATAGACCTGTGCATTGATCGACGTGACGCCGCACAGCAGCGCCATCAGCAGGGCGTCGAGCACGGGGTCGTAGCCCATCAGGAACCATGTCAGCAGGCCCCAGGCAAAACCATCCAGTCCGGCAATCCACCGAAGCTGCCTGCGATGCCTTGCCAGCGTCGAGCCGACGCCGATCATTTGCTGCAACACCCATAGACTGCCGGCCCATATCGCGGCAGCGGTGCCCAGCCATAGAAGAATGGAATGCATGGGGACATGGTCCCAGCAAAACCATACGGCGAGCGCCCATCCGGACGGTGTGGTGGTCAGCGCGCGACGAAGCGCAATTGCACATTCCGAAAAGCCGGTCGCTCGCGCAAGGGAAAGATCGGATTCGCTGATTGGCTGGTTGGTGTTCACGACATGCCTGCACGCTGGGTGAAATTCAGCCGAGCATAACATGTTGCTAATCTGAAAAAATCACAGATTGTCACAACGGCAGGATGTACGACCATGAACGAAAAAAGGCTCCCTTTGGGGAGCCTTTTTTCGTTCAACTACACATGCTGGCGGAGAGGGTGGGATTCGAACCCACGGTACGGTCACCCGTACGCCTGATTTCGAGTCAGGTACATTCGACCACTCTGCCACCTCTCCTGGTAACCGGTCGCTGTATTCGCGAGAGCACGCATTATAGGGGGTGGTTGGGATTCTCGCAAGGGTGACAGACGCTGCCAGAGGTCAGCGCCTTCGAGACCGTCGATTTGTTGAAGTGTTGTGCCCGCTATTGACACCGAAGTGTTGCTTGAGGAGCGCTAACGCCTCAGTCCGGACCGCCCGCGACAGTTATCTCTTCGGTTTCACGATTTGGCCGAACCGGCCCTGGCTCTCGTCCGCACCTTACTTGAAGGTGAACAATGGCAATCGACGCATGCCTGCAAATTGATGGCATTAAAGGCGAATCGCAGGACTCAGCCCTCGCCACTTTTCATGCAGATGTGCTCTGCCGGCAAGACGCTTCCGAAAGCGAAGCTGGAGTTCATGCGTGCTGACAGCGATGGCAAGCCGGTCAAGTATTACGAGGTCGAACTCGAGAATGTTCTTATCGGCAGTATCACGCAATCCGTACATGAAGGCGGCCTAATGCACGAAATGAAGACCCTGTCACTTCTATTGACACTGATACTGCCCCGGCCAAGCCGCTCAAGGCTGAATACACGATTTATTCGGGTGGTCTTGGGGATGAGCAGGCGCCGACAAAAACCGAACGCAAGCTCGCCATTGAGATCACCGGACAGGGAGCCAGAGATATCTTTGATTCCCTGTACCCGGATGCCACGGGGGTGTCGTGCAGCAGCGAGAAAGGCCAACGGCTGCGCCGGAAGGGGCATGTCTGGTGTTCGTACTCGCCCGCGGATGGGTACCGGTGCTTCCTCGGATTCGATTTACGGACTGGAGAGAGCATTGCTGGGGGGAGTTGCTGAGGCTTTGTTGGCTATTCTGGCGCTCTCCTCTCTCCGACAAAACAAAAAGGCTTCCCGAGGGAAGCCTTTTTGTTTCGTTCTGGCGGAGAGGGTGGGATTCGAACCCACGGTACGGTCACCCGTACGCCTGATTTCGAGTCAGGTACATTCGACCACTCTGCCACCTCTCCTGGTAACCGGTCGCTGTATTCGCGAGAGGCCACATTATAGCAGCCCCAAGTGAAAACGGAAGAGCTATTTATGCAGAAGCGGAAAGGCGCTCGAGACCGCCCATGTACGGACGCAGCACGTCCGGGATCACGACGCTGCCGTCCGCCTGCTGGTAGTTCTCCAGCACGGCGACCAGGGTGCGGCCGACGGCCAGGCCGGAGCCGTTCAGGGTGTGGACGAGTTCCGGCTTGTTCTGCGCATTGCGGAAGCGCGCCTGCATGCGGCGGGCCTGGAAGGCTTCGGTGTTCGACAGCGAGGAGATCTCGCGGTAGGTGTTCTGCGCCGGCAGCCAGACTTCCAGGTCGTAGGTCTTGGCGGCGCCGAAGCCCATGTCGCCGGTGCACAGCGACATCACGCGGTACGGCAGGCCCAGGCTCTTCAGGACGAACTCGGCCTGGCCGACCATCTCTTCCAGCGCTTCGTACGATTTTTCCGGATGGGCGATCTGCACGAGCTCGACCTTGTCGAACTGGTGCTGGCGGATCATGCCGCGGGTGTCGCGGCCGTAGCTGCCGGCTTCCGAGCGGAAGCACGGGGTATGGGCGGTGATCTTGACCGGCAGCTGGTCCAACGGCACGATCTCGTCGCGCACCATGTTGGTCAGCGAGACTTCCGAGGTCGGGATCAGGTAGAAGGTCTCGCCCTGCCCTTCGACGCCGCCCTTCCTCACCGAGAACAGGTCTTCCTCGAACTTCGGCAGCTGGCCGGTGCCGCGCAGCGAATCGGCGTTGACCATGTAAGGCGTGTAGCACTCGGTGTAGCCGTGCTGGCCGGTGTGGGTGTCCAGCATGAACTGGGCCAGTGCGCGGTGCAGACGGGCGATGCCGCCCTTCATGACCGAGAAGCGCGAGCCGGTCAGCTTGGTCGCGGTGTCGAAGTCTAGGCCCAGCGGGGCGCCGACGTCGACGTGGTCCTTGACCTCGAAGTCGAACTGGCGCGGCGTGCCGATTCTCCGCACTTCGACGTTGCCGGTCTCGTCCTGGCCGACGGGCACGGACTCGTGCGGCAGGTTCGGGATCGCTTCCATGAAGCGCGCCATCTTCTCCTGCACCTGGGCGAGGGCCACTTCGTTGGCCTTCAGCTCATCGCCAATGCCCGCCACTTCCGCCATCACGGCGCTGGTGTCTTCGCCTTTGCCCTTCAGCATGCCGATCTGCTTGGACAGGCTGTTGCGCTTGCCCTGCAGCTCTTCGGTGCGCGTCTGGATCGCCTTGCGCTCGGCTTCGATGGCATTGAAGCCGGCGACGTCGAGCTGGAACTTGCGGGTCGCCAGGCGGGCGGCGACATTGTCGATGTCTTTGCGGAGAAGTTGGATGTCAATCATTGTCGGTGGTTGCGCTTGGTTTTATCGAATGCGCAATTGTACCAAGCCGACAGGCTCCAGGTCCGCGTGTTTGTAATCGCTCGATTACAGGTTCAGTTCAGCGCGGCTTTCTCGGCGGCGGTCAGGCGGTGCGCCTTGACCACGACCACCGGCACCTTGGTGTCGATCACGGCGGCGGCCGGGGCTGCGCGGACGACTTCCGGGGCCTGGGCGGACGCCACGGCATAGCTGGCGAAGTTGGTCACGACGGCGGCGACGACGAAGACGGCTTCGAGGTTTTTACGGAAGTTCATGATGTTCTCCTTCAGGGTTCGGTGTTCGTTAAGTGATTCGGTATGGTTGAACTTTAACGATTCGAACCCGGGAGCTCCATCGACTTGCGACGAAGCGCACGAAATGCGGGATGAAGCGCGAAAAAGCGGACCTGGGCCCCGATTCGCCCTATTCGACCGCGTTCCCGCCGCGCGCGTCCTCGTCCAGGCTGCGCAGCCAGGCCAGCTTCTCGGCGATCTTGGCCTCGATCCCGCGCGAGACCGGCTGGTACCAGCCCGGCTCGGGCATGCCGTCCGGCAGGTAGGTTTCGCCGGCCGCGTAGGCGTTCGGCTCGTCGTGGGCGTAGCGGTAGGCGTGGCCGTAGCCCAGCTCCTTCATCAGCTTGGTCGGCGCGTTGCGCAGGTGGACCGGCACCTCGCGCGACTTGTCCTTCTTCACAAAAGCCATGGCGGCGTTGAAGGCGTTGTAGCCGGCATTGCTCTTGGCCGCGATCGCCAGGTAGATGACGGCCTGGCCCAGCGCCAGCTCGCCTTCCGGCGAACCGAGGCGCTCGTAGGTCGCGGCGGCGTCGTTGGCGAGCTGGATCGCGCGCGGGTCGGCGATGCCGATGTCTTCCCAGGCCATGCGCACGATGCGGCGCGACAGGTACTTGGCATCGGCGCCGCCGTCGAGCATGCGGCACAGCCAGTACAGCGCCGCGTCCGGATGCGAGCCGCGCACCGACTTGTGCAGCGCCGAGATCTGGTCGTAGAAGTTGTCGCCGCCCTTGTCGAAACGGCGCGCGTTCAGGGTCAGCGCGTTCTCGACGAACTCGCGCGTGATTCGGGTGACGCCGGCGGTGTCGGCCGAGGTCTTGGTCTGCTCGAGCAGGTTCAGGAAGCGGCGGGCGTCGCCGTCCGCATAGCCGACCAGGGTGTCGACCGCGACCTCGTCGAACTCCAGGTTCTGCAGCACGCGCTCCTGGGCGCGCTTCAGCAGCTGGCGCATCTCCTCGTCGTTCAGCGCCTTCAGCACGTACACCTGGGAGCGCGACAGCAGCGCGGAGTTGACTTCGAAGGACGGGTTCTCGGTGGTGGCGCCGATCAGCGTCACCAGCCCGCTTTCGACGAAGGGCAGCAAGGCGTCCTGCTGCGACTTGTTGAAGCGGTGGATCTCGTCGATGAAGAGGATGGTGTGCTTGCCGCCAGCCAGGAAGTGCTCGGCCTGCTCGATCGATGCCCGGATATCCTTCACGCCGGACAGCACCGCCGACAGCGCGATGAATTCGCAGTCGAAGGCGTTGGCGGTCAGGCGCGCCAGCGTGGTCTTGCCGACGCCCGGCGGGCCCCACAGGATCATCGAGTGCGGGCGGCCCGACTGGAACACCAGGTTCAGCGGCTTGCCCGGCCCCAGCAGGTGGCTCTGTCCGATGACCTCGGCGATGGTCCTGGGCCGCAGCGCTTCGGCCAGCGGCGGCGAGGGTTCGGTCTTGAATAAGTCGTGGTTGTCCATGCCGCCAGTGTAGCCGAACGGACGCCACTTTATAATGTACGAATGGCTGACCACAAACCCGTACTGATCATGCAGGACACGAGGCTGTGCTGGACCAAGGCCACGCGCGCAGCGGACAAGGCCCCGGCCAGGCTGGCGGTGCCGCGCGTGCACCTGTTGCCGCAACTGACCAACGAGGGCACTCTGCGGCACGAGGTGGTCGCGCTCGAAGAACTCGGCTTCGAACCGCTGTACCGGATCCGCGCCATCGACGACCCGGCCTGGGCGCAGGACAGCCCACTGCGGCCCGACAACATCCGGGCGCGCAAGACCGGCGATGGCTTCGAGGTGAGGTTGGACCGTCCCTGGCCGGGCATGCTGGACACCCGCTGGCCGTTCATGCTGCCCGTCCCTCTGTTCCGCGGTCGGGTCGGAGAAGCCGTGCGCATCGACTGGAACGGCCGCTTCCACTCCTCCCTGGGAGGCTGGGACCGCTCCTACTTCTATGAAGAACACACGGTGTTGGTCGCCCTGCTGGAGAACCCGACCGACCACGCCTTGCTCGACCTGGTTCCGCGCAAGCACATCGACCTGCGCACGCAGATCTACTGAACGCCGCTCAACGCAGCAGCACGCGGCCGTAGACGGTATCGGTACGCTCGCCCTTGAGCGACGGATCGAAGCCGAAGCGGCAGCTTTCCACGTAGTTGACGAGTGCAGCAAGCGTCGCCGGCGGCAGGGAGATGCCCTCGGTTTTGACGCCGCGCGGCTGGCCGGCTGCATCGACCAGCAGGCGCACCTTGACCCCGTCCGGGCCGCTGGCTTTGTTGTCGTAGGGCCGGAAGGCGGCAAAGCGGCCGCTGGCGGGACAGCTGCCCGGCACCAGGTGCGGGCGGATGGCGTGTTCGCCGTCGAGGCTCCAGACGTACTGCACCGGCAGCGCCGCGCCGCCGGCTTGCGCGGCCTGTGCGGGCGTGAAGCGGCAGGCCCGGAGGGACTGGACCACGGCTTCGTCGAGCATCGCCCAGCCGCTCGACTTCGCGACCTGGACCCCGGCCACCCGCCCATCCGGCGCCAGCCGGAAGCGCAGCGTGGTGATGCCTTCGAGTTCGTAGCGGATGGCCTCGCGCGGGTAGGCCGGGCGGACGCAGGATTCAGGAGAGAGCGTGGGCGGGGGCGCGGCCTGGACCGCACCGGGAATGGTCAGCGCGACGGCGAGCGCCGCCGGCACGCCCAACCCGTATGTCACTGGCTGACCACTTCCGCCCCTTTCGGGACCTCGAACTTGAACTGCTGGGCGCCCAGCTGCGGATTGCGCTGGAAGTTGGTGAACTTCAGCACCGAGGTCTGGCCGAAGGAATCCTTCAGCTCCATCGCCTGCGGCACGCCGTCCTTCAGGCCGATGCCGATCTGCTCGAAGGTGGTGTCCTTGGCTTTCGGGGTCGCCATCAGCCATTCCAGGCCGTCGCGCGCACCGGCGTCGGCCAGCGTGAAGTTCTTTTCGAGGTCGTTACTGCCGAACAGGATCGCGGCCGGCGAGCTGCCCAGGGCGTTGCCCAGCTTGCGGGTGGTGACCTGGTTCAGGTCCTTGTCGTAGACGTAGAGGGTCTCGCCGTCGGCCTGCAGAACCTGCTCGTAGGGCTTCTGGTAGGTCCAGATGAATTTGCCGGGTCGGGCGAAAACGAATGTGCCGCTCGATGCCGGCTGCGCCTTGCCCGCGCCCTGCTTGCTGCGCAGCTGGGTTTGCGTGAATTCGCCGCGCGCGGCCTTGGTGCTGGAGACGAAGGTCTTGAACTGGTCGAGGGCGCCGGCCGATGCCGTGCCGCTCAGGGCGAAAGTGGTGGCGGCCAGCAGGCCGCCCAGGGTGAGTTTCAGCTTCATGGTCATATGTCTTCCTTTTCTTATTTGGTCATGAAGACGGCACACTTACTCGGCGCTGGTCGCCGGCACCAGGATGTCGCGGTTGCCGTTCGACTGCATCGGCGACACCAGGCCGCTCTGCTCCATCTGTTCGATCAGGCGCGCCGCGCGGTTGTAGCCGATGCGCAGGTGGCGCTGCACCAGCGAGATCGAGGCCTTGCGGTTCTTCAGCACGACCTGCACGGCCTGGTCGTACAGGGCATCGGCCTCGCCGCCGCCCTCGCCCGCCGCCGCGCCTTCAGCGCCGCCGCTGCCATCTTCGAGCGTGCCGCCTTCGAGGATGCCCTCAATGTAATTCGGTTCGCCTGTCGATTGCAGATGTTTTACAACTCGATGCACTTCGTCGTCCGAGACGAAGGCGCCGTGCACGCGGACCGGCAGGCCGGTCCCCGGCGGCATGTAGAGCATGTCGCCCATGCCCAGCAGGGTTTCGGCGCCCATCTGGTCGAGAATGGTGCGCGAGTCGATCTTCGAGCTCACCTGGAACGCGATACGGGTCGGGATATTCGCCTTGATCAGGCCCGTGATCACGTCCACCGACGGACGCTGGGTCGCCAGGATCAGGTGGATGCCGGCCGCGCGCGCCTTCTGGGCGATACGGGCGATCAGTTCCTCGACCTTCTTGCCGACCACCATCATCAGGTCGGCCAGCTCGTCGATGATGATGACGATGGTCGGCAGCTTCTCCAGCGGCTCGGGATTGTCCGGCACGATCGAGAACGGGTTCGGGATGTGCTCCTCCCTCCGTGCCGCTTCCAGGATCTTGCTGTTATAACCGGCCAGGTTACGCACGCCCAGCTTCGACATCAATTTATAGCGGCGCTCCATCTCGTTCACCGCCCAGTTCAGCGCGTGGCCGGCCTGGCGCATGTCGGTCACGACCGGCGCCAGCAGGTGCGGGATGCCTTCGTACACCGACATCTCCAGCATCTTCGGGTCGATCAGGATCAGGCGCACGTCGTCCGGGTCGGACTTGTAGAGCAGCGACAGGATCGTGGCGTTGATGCCCACCGATTTACCCGAACCGGTGGTACCCGCGACCAGCAGGTGGGGCATCTTGGCCAGGTCGGCGATCACCGGCTTGCCGGCGATGTCCTTGCCCAGCGCGACGGTCAGGCTGGACGGGCTGTCGCCGTACACTTTCGAACCGACGATCTCGGTCAGGCGCACGATCTGGCGCTTCGGGTTCGGCAGCTCCAGCGCCATGTAGTTCTTGCCGGGGATGGTCTCGACCACGCGGATCGAGGTCAGCGACAGCGAACGTGCCAGGTCGCGCGCCAGGTTGACGATCTGGCTGCCCTTCACGCCGGTGGCCGGCTCGATCTCGTAGCGGGTCACGACCGGGCCCGGATAGGCCGCCACGACCTTGGCCTCGACGCCGAAGTCGGACAGCTTCTTCTCGATCAGGCGGCTGGTGAATTCCAGGGTCTCGACGGCGACCGATTCCTGGGCCGGCGGCGCGTCGTCCAGCAGGCTGAGCGGCGGCAGCGGCGAATCGCCGGGCATGCCGTCGAACAGCTTGTTCTGCCTTTCCTTCTCGGCGCGTTCCGAGCGCGGCACGCTGACCACCTGCGGCTCGATCTTGATCGGCGCGGCGGAAGACGCGGCCGGCGCGGCGGCGCCCGCGGATGCCGGCGCCGGTTCGCGCGGGACGGACGGCGCGGACGGGGCTGCTGCACGCGGCGTCACCACGCCATCCTCGTCGATATCTTCTTCCAGCACCGGCTCGGCGCGCGGCGCCAGTTTCGCGTCGATGACCGGCTCGGCCTTCTCCAGCTTGTCCGCCTTGCCCTTGCCGACCCTGGACATCACCTTGGCCAGGAAGCCCGGCGCCGGGGCAGCATTGCCCTCGTCCGCTTCCTCGTCCATCTGCGGCTCGGCCCTGGCAGCCGGCGCGGGCGCCGGCGCGTGCTTCTCGACGTATTTGGCGCGCTCGGTCACCACGACCTCGTCGCGGCGGCTGGCCGCCACTTCGCCGTGGCGGCGGTCTTCGCGGTCTTCGAGGCGCAGGCGGAACCAGCCGTAAGTCGCCTCGGCCGATTCGCCGATGCGCTCGGCCACCGCCAGCCAGGACACCTGGAAGTACCAGGAGAAACCCAGGCCGAACAGCAGGAGCAGCAGCAGAGTCGCACCGGTAAAGCCGAAGGCGGTGTGGGCGCTGTGGCCGATCAGCTGGCCCAGCACGCCGCCCGGCGCGCGCGGCAGCTCGACCTTCAGGCTCCACATGCGCAGGTACTCGAGGCCGACGCTGCCGGCGAACATCAGGCCGAAGCCGATCCAGCGGATCACCGCCTCGCCCTGGTGTTCGGGCTCGGGCTCGGCGGCTTCGATCACGAAACGGTTGTGCAGGCGGCGGTAGCCCTTCCACACGGCGCGTGCGAAGCAGACGCATAGCCACCAGGCGGAAAAGCCGAAGATGAACAGCAACAGGTCGGCCAGCCAGGCGCCGGCGCGGCCGCCCAGGTTCACCACGTGGGGGACGGCGTTCTCGTGCGACCAGCCCGGATCGGCCTTGTTATAGCTGAGTAGTATCAGCAGGAAGTACAGCAGGGCCACGGCCGTGGCCAGCCAGCGCGCCTCCGACAGCAGGCGAACCAGCCGGTTCGGCATCGGCTGCCGCGGCGGTGCGGGCTTGCGGGTGTAGGTCGAGGTTGTCGATTGACTATTCTTGCTCATGCTGATTGAAACCGATGCTGCTATATAAGACTTACCAAGATTAACCATTCTAAGCGATATATTGCCCAGTGGCCCCATGATTCATGCTCGCGTGCATCATCGACTATAATGTCCGCCACACATCCCCTTGAGAAAGTGGCGTCCCAACCCCACTTCCTTTCCCTTACCAATAAGACGAATTCCTGCAATGACCACTCGCAAACACGCCAAAGTCCTGATCCTCGGCTCCGGCCCGGCCGGCTACAGCGCCGCCGTCTACGCCGCGCGCGCCAACCTGAATCCGATGCTGGTAACGGGCGTCGAACAGGGTGGCCAGCTGATGACCACGACCGACGTCGAGAACTGGCCGGGCGACCCGCTGGGCGTCCAGGGTCCGGAACTGATGCAGCGCCTGCTGCAGCACGCCGAGCGCTTCAATACGGAAATCGTGTTCGACCACATCCACACCACGCACCTAGATGAGAAGCCGATCCGCCTGGTCGGCGATTCGCATGAGTTCACCTGCGACGCCCTGATCATCGCGACCGGCGCCTCGGCCCAGTACCTGGGCCTGCCGAGCGAGCAGGAATTCATGGGCAAAGGCGTGTCGGCCTGCGCCACCTGCGACGGTTTCTTCTACCGCAACCAGGAAGTGGCGGTGATCGGCGGGGGTAACACCGCGGTCGAGGAAGCGTTGTATCTCTCCAACATTGCCAGCAAGGTCACGCTGATCCATCGCCGCGACAAGTTCCGCGCCGAGCCCATCCTGGTCGACCGCCTGATGCACAAGGTCGAGGAAGGCAAGATCGTGCTGGAACTGAACCAGACCCTGGACGAAGTGCTCGGCGACGCCAGCGGCGTGACCGGCCTGCGCCTGAAGTCGGCGGCCGACGAATCGACCAAGGACCTGAAGGTGCACGGCCTGTTCGTGGCGATCGGCCACAAGCCGAACACCGGCATCTTCGACGGCCAGCTGGACATGCACAACGGCTACATCAAGACCCGCAGCGGCACCGAAGGCATGGCCACCGCGACCAGCGTCGAAGGCGTGTTCGCAGCCGGCGACGTGCAGGACCACGTGTACCGCCAGGCGATCACCTCGTCGGGTTCGGGCTGCATGGCGGCGCTGGATGCGCAGCGTTATCTCGAAGCGCTGGAGTAACACCGTAACTTGGGTCCCCGCCTGCGCGGGGACGACGATTTGATATTGCGCGGGAACGACGTATTTTGCGGGGACGACAGTGATATGGCGGGCCTGAAAGACTTTTCCGATCTCAAATCCTTGCGCGACCAGCTCAAGGAAGACCAGCGCCAGCGCGCCATCGAAAAGGCCGTGCGCGAGCGGCGTGAACGCATCGAACGCGAGCGCGCGGTGGAGTTCCGCGCCGCCGTGAAGGACGTCACGCCGATGCCGGAATCGGACCGCTACGTGTGGCGCCCTGCCCAGGAAGCCGAAATGCGCGCCCTGGCCACCGGCCAGCGTCCGCCGCAGTTCCAGACCGACGAGGAAGAAATCGCGGCGGTGCTCAAGGAGTCGATGCTGTCCGACCAGTTCGACGTCGACGGCCTGCTCGACGAAGACCCGACCCTGAGCTGGTCGGCGCCCGGCGTCGGCCCGGACGTCGTCAAGAAGCTGCGCAAGCGCCACTGGCAGGTGGAAGACGAGCTCGACCTGCACGGCTACACGCGCGACCTGGCGCGGCGCATGGTCGACGCTTTCCTGCGCCGTTCGAGCAAGAACGGCGTGCGCTGCGTGCGCATCATCCACGGCATCGGTTATGGCTCGGCGGGCGGCGAACCGGTCCTGCGCGGCATGGTGCACAGCTGGCTGGTGCAGACTGCCGAGACGGTCGCCTTTTGCGTGGCCAACCGGACCGATGGCGGCCATGGCGCGCTGATCGTCCTGCTGCGCCCGGCGCTTGCCGAAGACTGAGCCGTTCGTTGTTCAATATTCCTGTCGAATAGCGACACTCGACGGTTCCTTGTTCGGATTTGCTGAAGAACGCGCTGTGGGTATTGGATGAAACAGGTAATATGCATGCTAAGCAGAACCGTGTCGGTTCTCGCATGAGAAGGGATGATGCGAATTGAAGTCCAGTACTCCTGTGCCAATGGGCACCCCGATGCGTGTCGACCTGCTCAATTGCGCAGATGAACCGATCCACATCCCGGGTTTGATCCAGCCGCATGGAGCGCTGATCTTCTTTACCGCCGCCGGCGAAGTCGAGGGCTGGAGCGCCAACGCACCCGCCGTCCTCGCCCTTCCTCTGGCACTCGGCCGTCCCTTCGGCTCCCTCGGCCTGGCAGGCGACGTGTCCGAACTCATCCAGGAATGCCTGGACCACGCACGCGAGGGCGAAACCGCGCCCATGGTCACCGCCGTCACCATCGGCGAGGCCGAATACGATTGCGTGGTGCATGCCCACCAGGGCCGCGTGATCGCCGAATTCGAGGCGCGCGAAGTCGCGACCGATACCGTCGCCCAGTTCGCCATCAAGGCGCATGGCTCGATCGACCGCCTGCGCCGCCAGAAAACCGTCCAGTCCCTGCTCGAGACCGCCGTACGCCAGGTGCGTGAATTCACCGGCTTCGACCGCGTGATGGCCTACCGCTTCCGTCCCGACGACAGCGGCGACGTGGTGGCCGAGGCGCGCCGCGAGGACATCGTGCCCTTCCTGGGCCAGCGCTACCCGGCCGGCGACATCCCGCCACAGGCGCGCCGCCTGTACGTGCTGAATACCCTGCGCATGATCGCCGATGTCACCTACCACGCCGTGCCTTTGCTCGGCGGCGAAGGCAGCGCGCCGCTGGACATGAGCTTCGCGGTGCTGCGCAGCACTTCGCCGATCCACGTCGAATATTTGCAGAACATGGGCGTCGGCGCCTCGATGAGCGTGTCGATCGTCATCAACGGCCGCCTGTGGGGCCTGATCGCCTGCCACCACATGGGCCCCAAGCGCGTGCCCTACTCGATCCGCATGGCGGCCGACGTGCTGGCCCAGGTGATCGCTTCGACGGTCCAGGGCCTGGAATCGCGCGAGGAAGCCGGACTGGTCGAACGCGCCGCCAAGGTGCGCACCAGCCTGGTCGAATCGCTGCTGCTGGAAGAAGACCCGCTCGAAGCCCTGGTCGAACACGCCGACGGCATGATGGAAGCCGCGCGCGCGCAGGCCATGATCGCCACCCAGTCCGGCCGTGTGGTGTGCCGCGGCATCGACCAGGCCTGCGGCGAGAAAATCGTGTCCCTGCTGCCCGAAGGCGCGCACGACCTGCTGGCGCGTGGGTGCCTGGGCGACTGGCCCGAGGAAGCCCGCGCCGGCCTGGGGAAGTGGGTCGGCATGCTGGCCCTGCCCTTCGACCCGCCCACCAATGGCTGGTGCCTGCTGCTGCGCCCCGAACAGGTCGAGCAGGTGGCTTGGGGCGGCAAACCCGATAAAAGCACCCAGTTCGGCCCGCTGGGCGAACGCCTGACGCCGCGCGGTTCCTTCGACGCCTGGATCGAGACCGTACGCGGCTGCGCCCACGAATGGGAGGACGGCGTGCTGGCGCATGCCCGCATGACCCTGGGCGAGCTGGCCCGGGTCTCGAACGCGCGCCGCGCCCAGCTCGAGACCACCCGCGCCCAGCTGCTGGCAATGCTGGGCCACGACCTGCGCGACCCGCTGCACTCGATCAACATGGCCGGCATGGTGCTGGAAAAGACCGATGCCGGCGACCGCAGCACGACCCTGGGACGGCGCATCCAGTCGTCCAGCAACCGCATGCAGCGCATGATCGGCCAGGTGCTGGACATGAGCCGCATCGACCGCGGCCTGGCGCTGGGCGTGTCGCTCGAACCCGTCGAACTGGCGGCGCTGGTCGAGGACATGGTCGAGGAGGCGCGCCTGGCCTACCCGACCATCGTCTACGACCTGCATATCGACGCGCCGGCAACCGTGATGGCCGACAGCGGCCGCCTCGGCCAGGTGCTGTCCAACCTGCTGAGCAATGCGCGCCACCATGGCGTGCCGAACCACCCGATCGACATCCGCCTGGGCGTGGAAGGCCGCGAGGCGCTGATCTCGGTCGCGAATGCCGGCGCGGCGATCCCGTCCGAAGTCGAATCGGGCCTGTTCAATCCCTTCAAGCGCAGCTCGCTGAACAATCCGCGCAACCGCACCGGCATGGGCCTGGGCCTGTACATCGCCCAGCAGATCGTGCGCGAGCACCAGGGCGAAATCGAATACCGCCACGTGGACGGCGACGGCAGCGGCCGGGTCGTGTTCACCGTGCGCCTGCCGCTGGCTTAGGCTACCGGCCCGGCAGCCGCATGTCGCTCATCAAATTCATCGAGATCATGGCGATCCTGGTCGGCGCCTTCTCGGGCTTCATCGAGGCGCGCCGCAAGCGCATGGACCTGGTCGGCGTGTTCACCGTCGCCTTCATCGCCGCATTCGGCGGCGGCACCCTGCGAGACATCCTGCTCGACCGGCGCCCGCTGTTCTGGGTCCAGCACGAGGAATACGCGATCCTGATCTTCGTGCTGGCGATGGTGGCCTCGCCGCTGATGAAGACCCTGCGCCACATGGTGTCCGAGCGCCTGATCGTGATCGCCGACGCGGTCGGCCTGGGGCTGTTCTCGGTGGCCGGCGTGTCCTCCGCGCTGGATGCGCACATGCCGCTCTTCATCGCCTCGATGATGGGCGTGATCACCGGGATCTTCGGCGGTGTCCTGCGCGACATCGTCTGCAACGAAGTGCCGATGGTCTTCCGCGACGGCAAACCCTATGCGATCTGCGCGTTCGTGGGCAACTGGATCTTCCTGCTGATGGGGATGTATGGCTTCCCGCACGATTTCGCGCTGTGGTCGAGCGCCCTCTTCATCAGCGGCCTGCGCCTGCTGACCTGGAAGTTCAACGTGCAGGTGGGGCGTTAAGTACTGGCGGCTACCATGCGCGCCACCCTGCCTGAAAAATCGGTCAGGGCGAAGGGCTTGGTCATGATGTGCATGCCCGGCTCCAGCGCGCCCTTGTTCAGCACAGCCGACTCGGCGTAGCCGGTCACGAACAGCACCTCGATGCCCGGATGGCGGTCGCGCACGGCGGCGGCCAGCTGGCGCCCGTTCATCCCGCCCGGCAGGCCGACGTCGGTGATCAGGGCGTCGATGCGGCGGCCGTCGGCCTGGTCCAGCGCCATGGCCGCATTGGCCGCTTCCAGCACCTCGTGGCCGGCATCGCGCAGCAGTTCGGCAAGGATGGCGCGCAGCGGCTCCTCGTCGTCGACCAGCAGCAGCGTGGCGCGGCGCCCATGCGGCAGCGCGGCCAGCGGCGCCGCCGGCGCGTCGTCCTGCGCCACGCCGCCCAGGTACTGCGGCAGGTCGATGCTGACCGTGGTCCCCCGCCCCGGTTCGGATGTCAGCCGGACCTCGCCGCCGCTCTGGCTGACGAAGCCGTACACCATCGACAGGCCCAGGCCCGTGCCCTCGCCGATCGGCTTGGTGGTGAAGAAGGGTTCGAACACGCGCGCCGCGACATCCGGCGTCATGCCGGCGCCGTCGTCGATCACGCAGATGCGCACCTGGGGCAGCTCGCCGCGCGTCGCGTCCTCGGTGCGGATGCGCAGTTCGCCGCCGTCCGGCATCGCATCGCGCGCATTGATGGCCAGGTTCAGCAGCGCGCTCTCGAGCTGGTTCGCATCGCAGCAGACCACGCCTTCGCGGCTGCCGAGCTCCAGCCGGACCGCGATCGCCGGCCCCACGGTGCGCGCGATCAGCTCCCGCATCGACGTGACCAGGCGGTTGACGTCGGTCGGCTGCGGGTCCAGGGTCTGGCGCCGCGCGAAGGCCAGCAGGCGGTGGGTCAGGCCCGCCGCCCGGTGCGCCGCGCCTTCCGCACCGTCCAGGTAGCGCCGCAGGTTGTCGGCGCGGCCCCGGTCGAGGTGGAAGCGCGCCAGCTGCAGGTTGCCGACCACGCCCGCCAGCATGTTGTTGAAGTCGTGCGCCAGGCCGCCGGTGAGCTGGCCGATCGACTCCATCTTCTGCGCCTGGCGCAGCGCGTCCTCGGCCTGCTGCAGCGCTGCGCGGCGCGCCTTTTCCTCGGTCACGTCGCGCCCCGCCATGTACAGCAGCCGGCCCTGCGGGACCACGGTCCAGGACAGCCAGCGCCAGCTGCCATCGCGGTGGCGGCTGCGGACCTCGTATTGCGTGATCGATTTGCCGGCGGCCAGCTGGGCCAGGACCTTGTCCAGCTCGCCCGCCTGGTCGGGATGGGCGAAGCCCGCGAAGGGCGTGACCTGCAGTTCGGACTCAAGCCAGCCCAGCGTCTGGGTCATCGCCGGATTACAGCTCAGGAAGTAGCCGTCGGTGCTGGCCACCGCGAGGATATCCTGCGAGATCACCCACAGGCGGTCGCGCTCGGCGGTGCGCTCGTTGAGCAGCGCTTCGAGCTTGCGGTTGGCGCTGCGCAGCGAGCTTTCCGCGCGGGCGCGCTCGACCGCGCTCCAGGTGCGCTCGGCCACGTCCTCCGCCAGCGCGATCTCGTGCGGCGCCCACGCCCGCGCGCTGCGCTGGTTGACGATCAGGATGCTGCGCAGCCTGCCGTCACGCAGGATCGGCACCCCGATCTCGGCGCCGGCCTGCACCTGCTGGAAGTTCCTGACGGTGTCCGGCTCGTCCGCCATCTGCGCGGCGATGTCGTCGTGGACGCTGGTACGGCCCGCCTTCAGCTTGTCGAACAGGCCTTTGCCGAAGTCGCTGACCGCATACACGCCTTTGAGCACCGCGACGCTGCCGTCGGTGAAGTTCGAGTGGAACACGATTTCGTTCTCGTCCAGCTCGATGTCGGCGAACAGCACGCGGCTGGCTTGCAGCTCCTCGCCCAGCAGGGCGCTGGCGCGGCGCGCGATCTCATACGGGTCGGACAGGCCGCGCAGCTGGTCGGCCATGCGCAGCTGGAAGGCCAGGCGCCGTTCCGTGACGACGCGCCGGGTGGTATCGGTGGCGGCGCCGACCAGGCCGACGATGGCGCCGGCATCGTCGTAGACGGGCGAGTACGAAAAGGTGAACCAGGTCTGCTCGGCGCGGCCGTGGCGCCGCATCGTCAGCGGCATGTCCTCGATGTAGACCGCCTCGCCCGCCAGGGCGCGCTCGACCAATGTCTGCAACTGCTCCCACAGCTCGGGCCACACGACGCGGAAGGGCCGGCCCAGCGCGGCGGGGTGTTTATCCTGCAGGAACTCGGCATAGGCTTCGTTGTACAGCAGCCCGAGCTCCGCTCCCCAGAACACGAACATCGGATGCTTGGAATCGAGCATCAGGCGCACGACGGTGCGGATGGCGGGCGGCCAGGTTTCGGGCGCGCCCAGCACCGATCCGGCCCAGTCGTGGCCGGAGAACAGGGCAGGAAAAGTCTTGGCAAGGTGTGAAATGGACAGCTCCCGGGGCCAGGGCACCGACAGCCCGGCAGACACCGCATTGTAACGTCCCACCGCATTGGACGTCGCGCAGCGACGGCCGTCCGGCTCAGCGCCTCAGAGCACGGCTTCCAGGTGCTCGACCAGGGTTTCGAGCGAGACCGGCTTCGGAAAAAAGCGCACCTGGCTGAGGGTCGGGCCGACCTCGATCGGATTGGCCGAGATCATGACGGCCGGCAGGCCGGGCCGCAGCGCGCGCAGGCGGCGCAGCAGTTCGTCGCCGTTCATGCCCGGCATTTTGTAGTCGGTGATGACCAGGTCGGGCGCATCGCGGCGGAAGCTTTCCAGCGCCTGCTCGCCGCTATAGGCCACCGACACGCGGTAGCCCTTGATGGCGAGATAACGCTCGAAGACATAGCCGACAGCCTCTTCGTCGTCGACCACCAGGATATGTTTCAGTGCTGACTCATTCACGCATCGTCCGGGCACCAGGCCTCATGTAACATTCTAACAATCAAATGTAACATGAGGCTGGCCGGCACCACAAGGGGTTCAGACCGCGTCAGGTCCGGTCTCGCCGGTGCGGATGCGGATCACCTGCTCGACTTCCTGCACGAAGATCTTGCCGTCGCCGATCTTGCCGGTGCGCGCGGCCTTGATGATGGCATCCACCACCTGTTCGGTCATGCCGTCGTCGACCACGACCTCGATTTTTACCTTTGGCAAAAAATCGACCACGTACTCGGCGCCGCGGTAGAGCTCGGTATGGCCCTTCTGGCGGCCGAAGCCCTTCACCTCGGTGACGGTCAGGCCGGTGACGTTCACCTCGGCCAGCGCCTCGCGCACCTCGTCCAGCTTGAAGGGCTTGATCACGCAGGTAATCTGTTTCATGGCTCGTTTCTCCTTTCAGGTTCTGTTATTGATCTGGAATCCGGGACAGCTGTTCCATCCACACGGTCGCTTCCGAATCGCTCGGCGCGCGCCAGTCGCCGCGCGGCGACAGCGAGCCGCCGTTGCCGACCTTCGGCCCGTTCGGCACGCAGGAGCGCTTGAACTGGCTGGTCTTGAAGAAGCGCCACAGGAAGATGCCCAGGTTCTTCTTGATGGCCGCGAGGCCGTATTCGTTGCGCGCCGGGCTGCCGCCTTCGGGCCAGGGACCGGCATTGCGGTCGTGCCAGGCGCACCAGGAGAGGAAGGCCACCTTGGGGGGCGTGAAGCCATAGCGGAGCGTGTAGTAGAGGTTGAAGTCCTGCAGCTCGTAGGGACCGATGAAGTCTTCGGTCACCTGGGCCGGCTTGCCCTCCTCCTTGCCGGTGCCCGTCTTGCCCGGCACGAGTTCCGGGCTGATCTCGGTTTCCAGCACCTTGATCAGCACGTCCGAACCCGTGTCGCCGATCTGGTGGGTATCGGCGACCCAGCGTACCAGGTGCGAAATGAGGGTCTTGGGCACGCTGGCGTTCACGTTGTAGTGCGACATGTGGTCGCCCACGCCGTAGGTGCACCAGCCCAGCGCCAGTTCGGACAGGTCGCCGGTGCCGATCACGATCGCATGGTGGTGGTTCGCCAGCCGGAACAGGTGGCTGGTGCGCTCGCCCGCCTGCACGTTCTCGAAAGTGACGTCGTATTCCTCCTTGCCCTCGGCATAGGGGTGGCCCAGGTCCTTCAGCATCTGGATGCAGCTCGGGCGGATGTCGATCTCGTGGGCGGTGGCGCCCACCACTTCCATCAGCTCGCGCGCCTGCCTGAGCGTGCGCTCGCTGGTGGCGAAGCCCGGCATCGTGTAGGCCAGGATGTTCGAGCGCGGCAGGCCGAGGCGGTCCATGGCCTTGGCGCAGACCAGCAGCGCATGGGTCGAGTCCAGGCCGCCCGAGATGCCGATCACGACCTTCTGGTGGCCGGAAGATTGCAGGCGCTGCAGCAGGGCCTGGACCTGGATGTTGTAGACCTCGGTGCAGCGCTCGTCGCGGCGTTTGCCGTCGGCCGGCACGTAGGGGAAGCGCTCAACGGTGCGCGCCAGCGGCAGGTCCCTGTCCAGCGGCAGCGCGAGGCTGAAGCGCGTGCTGCGGAACTGTTCGACCTCGGCCGCATGCCGGCGCACAGACTGCGCGAACGTGGTCGTGTGCATGCGGTCGAGCGACAGGCGCTCGAGGTCGACGTCGGCGTAGATGATGTGCGAGTCCTGCAGGAAGCGCTCGGACTCGGCCAGCAGATCGCCCTTCTCGTAGATCAGCGACTGTCCATCCCAGGACATGTCGGTGGTCGATTCGCCCAGGCCGGCCGAGGTGTACAGATAGGCCGCCAGGCAGCGTGCCGACTGCTGGCTGACCAGCTGGTGCCGGTAGCCGCTCTTGCCCACGACCACGTTCGAAGCCGACAGGTTGACCAGCACCGTGGCGCCGGCCAGGGCTGCGAACGAGGACGGGGGCACCGGCACCCAGACGTCTTCGCAGATCTCGACGTGGAAGCGGAACAATGCATTGTTCTCGAGTTCGAAGATCTGCTCCGGACCGAAGTTGACCTCCTGTCCCAGCAGCGTGATGCGCTCCACCGCCGCGTTGTCCGCCGCACTGAACTGCCGGCTTTCGTAAAATTCGCCATAATTGGGCAGGTAGGACTTCGGCACCACGCCCAGGATGCGCCCGCCGGCCACCACCACCGCGCAGTTGAACAGCACATGGTTCACGCGCAGCGGCGCGCCGACGATCATCGCCAGCGGCAGTTCGCGCGAGGCCTCGACGATCTGCGCCAGGCCGTCGAGCACGGCTTCGAGCAGCGCGCGCTGGTGGAACAGGTCGTCGCAGCTGTAGGCCGAGAGGCCCAGCTCCGGGAAGGCGACCAGCACCGCGCCCTGGCCGGCCGCTTCGCGCGCCAGGCGCAGCGTTTGCTGGACGTTGAAGGCCGGGTCGGCCACGCGGCAGCGCGGGCTGGCCACCGCCACCCGCGCGAAATCGTGCGAGTACAGGTTGAAGAATCGCTTATCCATGAGTCAGCTTTTCATTATTCGGAAGTCATCTTGAATTATCGCACGCATATCGCTTCCTCCCTGTCCGAGATCGGCCAGACGGCCTGGGACAAGTTAGTAAGCCGGCAGGACAAAGCCAACCCTTTTCTCTCCTATGCCTTCCTGCACGCCCTGCACGAATCCGGCAGCGCCACGCCGGAGACCGGCTGGCAGCCGCAGTTCATCGTGCTCTACGATGGCGACGAGCTGGCAGCCGCGCTGCCCCTCTACGTCAAAGGCCATTCCTATGGTGAATATGTGTTCGACTGGGCCTGGGCCGACGCCTACCAGCGCCACGGCCTCGATTACTACCCGAAGCTGCTGAGCGCCATCCCGTTCACGCCGGTGACGGGGCCGCGCCTGATGGCCGTCGATGCGCACGCACGCGCCGCGCTGATCGACGTGCTGCAGTCGACCCAGCAGGCATCCGACATCTCGTCGACCCACATCCTGTTTCCGCCCGACGAGCAGGCTCGCCAACTCGGCGAAGCGGGCTACCTGCTGCGCAGCGGCGTGCAGTTCCACTGGATGAACGCCGGCTATGCCAGCTTCGACGAATTCCTGGCCACGCTGGAGCAAAAAAAGCGCAAGAACATCCGCGCCGAGCGGCGCAAGGTGCTTGAAGCGGGCGTGACGATGCGCCGCGTCCGGGGTATGGATGCCACCGACGACGACTGGCGCTTCTTCACGCGCTGTTACCGCCACACCTATGCCGAGCATTACTCGAAGCCCTACCTGAACCTGGACTTCTTCCGCCGTATCGGGCGCGAGATGCCTGCCAACCTGCTGCTGGTGATCGCCGAACGGAACGGCGAACCGATCGCCGCCTCGCTGGTGGTGCACGACGAGACCACCTTGTATGGGCGCTACTGGGGCGCGCTGGAGCACGTGCCCTGCCTGCACTTCGAGACCGCCTACTACCAGCCGCTGGAATTCTGCATCGAGCAGAAGATCCAGGTGTTCGAGGGCGGCGCCCAGGGCGAACACAAGATGGCGCGCGGCTTCCTGCCGACCCGGACCTGGTCGGCGCACTGGCTGGCGCATCCTTCGTTTTCGGATGCGGTGGAGAACTTCCTGCAGCGGGAAAGCGGCGGCATCGACGACTATATCGATGAGCTGAACGAGCGCAATCCGTTCAAGGCAGGCTAACGGAACGCGGCCATTCGCCGGCCGATGCTAAGCTTTTCCCACAGCCTTCAGCACAGACCGGGAGAACAGCATGAGCAAGACCGTCGGTGATTTCTTCGTCGAACGCCTGTACGAATGGGGGGTGCGCACCATCTTCGGCTACCCCGGCGACGGCATCAACGGCGTGCTCGGCGCCCTCCAGCGTTCGAAGCACAAGATCGAATTCATCCAGGTCCGGCACGAGGAGATGGCGGCCTTCATGGCCTCGGCCCACGCCAAGTTCACCGGCCAGCCCGGCGTCTGCCTGTCGACCGGCGGCCCCGGCGCCGCCCACCTCGTGACCGGTCTCTACGACGCCAAGCTGGACCACATGCCGGTGCTGGCGATCTGCGGCCAGTCCGCGCAGACCGCGCGCGGCGCCCACTACCAGCAGGAAGTCAATCTCGACCGCCTGTTCCAGGACGTGGCCGACTACGTGCACGAAGCCGCGGTGCCCTCGCAGGTGCGGCACCTGCTCGACCGCGCGATGCGCACCGTCCTCGGGCGCAACGGCATCGGCGTGCTGGTGCTGCCCAACGACCTGCAGGAAAAACCCTATGAGGACCCGCCGCGCAAGCACGGCTCGGTGTTCTCCGGCGTCGGCTACAGCAAGCCGCGCATCGTGCCGCAGGAGGCGGACCTGCGGCGCGCGGCCGAGGTGCTCAACGCCGGCAAGAAGGTGGCGATCCTGGTCGGCGCCGGCGCCCTGCACGCCACCGACGAGGTCATCGCCGTGGCCGACCGGCTGAAGGCCGGCGCCGCGAAAGCCTTGTTGGGAAAAGCCGCCCTGCCCGACGACCTGCCCTGGGTCACGGGATCGATCGGCATCCTCGGCACCAAGGCCAGCTGGGACATGATGACCCACTGCGACACCCTCCTGATGATCGGCACCGGCTTCCCCTACGCCGAATTCCTGCCCGAGGAAGGAAAAGCGCGTGCGGTGCAGATCGACATCGACCCGACCATGCTCGGCATCCGCTACCCGGCCGAGGTCAACCTGCACGGCGACAGCGCCGAAACGCTGCGCCTGCTGCTGCCGCTGCTGGAGCAGAAGACCGGCGACTGGCGCCGCCACATCGAGGGCGAGGTGCGGGACTCATGGAAGCTGCTGGAAAACCGCGCGCTGGCGCCGGCCAACCCGGTCAATCCGCAGCGCGTGACCTGGGAACTGTCGCCGATGCTGCCGGCGGACGCCATCGTCACCAGCGATTCCGGCTCCTGCGCCAACTGGTTCGCGCGCGACCTGCGCGTGCAGCGCGGGCAGATGTATTCGCTGTCCGGCGGCCTGGCCTCGATGGGCGCGGCGGTGCCGTATGCGATCGCGGCCAAGTTCGCGCACCCGAGCCGGCCCGTGATCGCCCTGGTCGGCGACGGCGCCATGCAGATGAATAACATGGCCGAGCTGATCACAGTCTCGAAGTACTGGCGCCTGTGGAAGGACCCGCGCTGGATCGTCTGCGTCTTCAACAACCAGGACCTGAACCAGGTGACCTGGGAACAGCGCGTCATGGAGGGCAATCCGAAGTTCGAGGCGACGCAGCAGATCCCGGACGTCCCCTATCACAAGTTCGCGGAGCTGATCGGCCTGAAGGGCATCTACTGCGACAGCGAAGCGGAAGTGGCCACCGCCTGGCGCGAAGCCTTTGCCTCGGACCGCCCGGTGGTGCTGGAATTCAGGACCGATCCGGAAGTGCCGCCCCTGCCCTCGCACATTACGCTGGACCAGGCGAAGTCCTTCATGAGCGCGATCGTGAAAGGCGATCCGAAGGAAGGATCGATGCTGGCCGGGGTCGCGCGGCAGGTGTTGAGCAGTATTCTGCCGAAGGACAAGGACTAAGGGGCGCCAAGCAGCGCCAGCGCCGCCGGTATGCTGTCTGCCGGGATCACGTAACGTCCGTACGGCACGCCACGGATCGGCGCCAGGTCCCGGTCGCGCACGAAGCCGATCGCCTCGTACATGCGCAGCGCCGAGGCCATGATCGGGCTGGTATGCAGGCCCACTGCTGGCGCGCCCGCTTCCCGTGCGAGGCGCAGGCAGCCCGCCACCAGTTGACGCCCGGCGCCCTGCCCGCGCCGCCGCGGATCCACCACCAGCATGCGGATGAGCGACCACTCGTCCGGGAAGAAGGCGGCACGCGGCCGGCCCGGGCCGACGTGGGCGACGGCGCCGATGACAACGCCATCCAAGTCGGCCACCAGCACATCGGCATCCTTCGCAAGATCGGCCATCCGGCCTATGCCCTCGATGAAGCTGGGCCAGTCCTCGTACTCGTCGGCATACTGCGCAAAGGCGGCGCGCGCCACCGCGTTGACGGCTTCGCGATCAGTTTCAAGGTAGGGACGCACCAGCACGCTCAAGCCGCCCGCCCGATATCGCCCTTTTCCCACCACAGCGACGGGTTGTTGTCGGCCAGGTCGCGCAGCAGTTCCCACACCACCTTCACGCGGCGCAGGCGGTAGAGATCCGTCGGCGCGGCCAGCCAGAACGAGCGCTCGGCGTAGAAGCCGGGCAGCACCGGCACCAGCCGGCCGTCGTCGGGAATCGCATAGGGCGGCGCCATCATCAGGCCCATGCCCAGCGCCGCCGCCTCGACCTGGGCGCCCATGCCGAGCGAGCAGAAACGCCGGCGCGGCGTGAAGCCGAGCTCGTTCAGGTAGGACAGCTCGCGGCTGGCCAGGCGGTCCTGCACGTAGTCGACGAAGTCGTGGCGTTCGAGGTCGGCGTGGCTGCGGATCGGCGGATGGCGGGCCAGGTAGCTGGGCGAGCCGTAGAGGTAGAAGCGGAAGGACGCCAGGCGCGTGACCACGTAGCGGCCGGTGGCGGGCGGGTCCAGCATCACGCCCAGGTCGGCCTCGCGGTTGGCCAGGTTGGCGAAGCGCGCCAGCGACAGCATCTCGATCGACAGGTCGGGATGGGTGTCGAGCAGCTTGACCAGCAGCGGCGCCACCACCCGCACCCCGAACACGTCCGGCACGCCGAGCCGCACCACGCCCTGGGCGCCGACTTCGGTGCCGCCCAGCTGCTCGAGCGCGGCCAGCGAGGCGCCTTCCATCGCTTCCGCATGCGGCAGCAGCGCGTGGCCCATTTCGGTCAGCTCGTAGCCTTCGCGCGAGCGGTCGAACAGGGTCGTGCCGAGCTGGGCTTCCAGGCGGTCGATGCGCCGCGCCACGGTCGTGTGTTCGACTTCCAGCCGCCGCGACGCGCCCGACAAGGTGCCGGCGCGCGCCAGTTCGAGGAAGAAACGCAGGTCGGTCCACTCGGGCAAGCTATTCATATGATGATTGTCTGATATCAACAACAGTTATTGTGCACCAGTGACCATCCAGCCGCCAGAAGTTTCCTCGACTCACGTAGGCAGCAACGCCACACCAGAGTGAAAAGGCGCGCTTCCGGCGTACATATGCACGGCTCAGGCCGCTCATCTGTGCATTTTTGCACACCCTGTGAGCGCGTTGTTATCTATTCAACCAGTCTTGAGCGATGCAAACTCCTCAGCGTGCGAAAACCTGAACGCATGCTGCTATCAAAAATTATTAGGAGACATACGATGCGTCTTACCGAAAAGAAAATGCTGCTGAACCGTTCCGCCATGTCCACCGCCGTGCTGCTGGCGATCTACGGCGGGGGTATCGGGGTAGCCCATGCGCAGGAAGGCGCTGACTCGGCCTCCACTGCCGCCGCCGCCCCGTCTGCGGCGGCCGCTTCCGACAACATGAACCAGGTGGTCGTGACCGCGCGCCGCCGCGCCGAACTGATCCAGGATGTGCCGGGCGCCGTCACCGCGATCTCCGGCGCCGAGCTGGAAAAGAGCGCGATCCCCGACATCACCGCCCTCACCGACACCGTCCCGAACACCACCCTGAAAGCCTCGCGCGGCACCAACACCACGCTGACCGCCTTCATCCGCGGCATCGGCCAGCAGGACCCGGTGGCCGGCTACGAGCAGGGCGTCGGCATCTACCTGGACGACGTCTACCTGGCCCGCCCGCAAGGCGCGCTGACCGACATCTACGACCTCGAACGCATCGAAGTGCTGCGCGGCCCGCAGGGCACGCTGTACGGCCGCAACACCATCGGCGGCGCCGTCAAGTACGTCACCCGCAAGCTGGCGCCGAAGCCGACCCTGGACGCCAAGGTCACCTTCGGCAACTACGGCGAAAAGGACCTGGTGGTCAAGGGCAGCATGCCGATCTCGGACATCCTGCGCATCGGCGCGACCGTCGGCACCTTCAACCGCGACGGTTTCGGCCACAACATCATCAACGGCCGCCAGAACTACAACAAGGATGTGGTGGCCGGCCGCGTCAGCCTCGAGCTGACCCCGACCCCGGACCTGTTCATCCGCCTCGCCACCGACAAGACCGTCGACGATTCCGAAGCGCGCCAGGGCCAGCGCCTGACCGCCGGTCCCGCCCCGGCCAGCATCCAGCCGGCGCCCGGTACCTACGACACCCGCGCCAACCTGTACCGCGTGCTGGGCCACGACCAGAAGGTCACCACCGAGGGCAGCTCGCTGCTGGCCGAATACGCGATCGACCCGACCCTGTCGGTGAAGTCGATCACCGCCTACCGCAAGTCGAAGTCCTATGCGCCGATCGACTTCGATTCGCTCGAAGTGCCGCTGTGGGAAGCCCCATCCTTCTACAAGGACAACCAGGCCAGCCAGGAATTCCAGCTGACCTACACCGGCCAGAAGATCCAGGGCGTGGCCGGCCTGTTCTACATGAAGACGAATGCGTACAACGACTTCGACGTGCTGTACAACGCCGCGGGCGGCCTGTCGCTGCTGACCCACGACGACATCGACTCCAAGACCTGGGCCGCCTACGCCGACGCCAGCTACAACGTCACCGATGCCCTCAGCGTCACGGTGGGCGGCCGCTACACCGAGGACGAGCGCCGCGCCGAGATCTTCAAGCAGACCTACCTGGGCCTGAACAGCTCCCCGCGCCTGGGCAATGCCGGCGCGGTCGCCTTCGGCCCGCCGAACACCAACCTCGGCAAGGATGCGCTGCAGCGCACCGACAAGAAGTTCACGCCCAAGCTCGGTTTCGGCTACAAGCTGACCCCTGAGCACAACCTGTACACCACCTGGTCGAAGGGCTTCAAGGGCGGCATGTTCGACCCGCGCATGGACCTGTCCGCGACCGGCGGTCCGAACTCCGTCGTGTCCCTGGCCAAGCGCAAGGGCGTCGAGCCGGAAGAAGTCAGCAGCGTCGAGCTGGGCGTGAAGTCGTCGATGAACGGCGGCCGCCTGCAGACCAATGCCGCGGTCTTCTACACCGACTACAAGAACGTGCAGATCCCGGGCTCGATCCCTACTTTTGACGCCGCCGGCAACGTGAACGGCTTCGCCGGCTCGCTGACCAACGCCGGCAAGGCCAAGATCAAGGGCCTGGAACTGGAAGCGGTCGCCTACGTGACCAACCAGCTCAGCGTGAACGCGATGTACAGCTACATCGACGCCAAGTACAACGAGTGGATGGTGGCGAACGGCGCGGCCCTGGTGAACATCGCCGGCAGCACCGAGTTCCAGAACACGCCGCGCAACTCGGCCAACGTCGCCATCAACTACGAATGGCCGATGGCGGTGATGGGCCGTTCGGGTTCCCTGAGCCTGTCGAACAGCGTTTCGTACAAGAGCAAGGTGTACCAGACCGAGATCGCCCGTCCCACCGGCGTCGCCAGCCTGGACGCGACCATCCCCGGCAACCTGGCCCTGGCCCAGGACGGCTATGCGCTGTGGGATGCGGGCCTGGTCTGGACCAGCGCCGACCGCAAGATCCAGGTCGGCCTGCACGGCCGCAACCTGACGGACAAGCGCTACAAGACCGCCGGCTATAACTTCTCCGGCTTCTTCAACACCGTCACCGCGTTCTACGGCGACCCGCGCACCGTGCGTGGCACCATCAACGTGAAGTTCTGATCCGCCCCCGTCAGACGGCCACAGGGGCGTCCCGCGGGACGCCCTCTTTTCAAGACATAACGGGGTCCAATGTCCACCTATACTGAAATCAGCTTCACGAGCGATGACGGTCTTCGCCTGTATGCGCGCGACTACCCCGCCAGCTCCGGGCCTGCGCGCCTGCCCGTGATCTGCATCCACGGCCTGACCCGCAACTCGGCCGACTTCGACGAACTGGCGCCGCTGATCGCGGCATTGTCGCGGCGCGTGCTGGCGGTCGACGTGCGCGGACGCGGGCAGTCGCAGCGCGACCCCAGGCACGAAAACTACAACCCGGTCGTCTACGCGAACGACGTCGCCAGGTTGATGCACGAACTGGGCATCGCGCGCGCCGTCTTCATCGGCACCTCGATGGGCGGCCTGATCACGATGACGCTGGCGGCCCAGCACAGCGACATGGTCGCCGCCGCGGTCCTCAACGACATCGGCCCGGTGCTGTCCGAGAAAGGCCTGGCCCGCATCGCCGGCTACGCCGGCAAGGCGGTGGCCCTGGGCAGCTGGGACGACGCGGCCGGCTTTATCAAGGACATCAACCAGTGCGCCTTCCCCGACAACTCCGACGCCGAGTGGGGCAAGTGGGCGCGCCGCGCCTTCGAGCAGATTGAGCCCGGCCGGCTGGCGCCGCGCTACGATCCGAACATTGCCATCGCCATGCAAACCGGTAAACTCCGTCCGACGTCGCTGGCGGCCCGCATGGCTTTCCGCCGGCTGGCGAAGAAGCGCCCGGTGCTGCTGGTGCGCGGCGAGCTGTCCGACCTGCTGGAAGCGCGCCAGGCCGACTGGATGCGCCGCGCCGCCCCCGGCATGCAGTACGTCGAGGTGCCGAAGGTCGGCCATGCGCCGATGCTGACCGAACCCGCCGCACTGGAGGCGATCGCCCACTTCCTGGCGACCGTGCCCTGAACAGAACGCAGTCAAAGAAACAGAATCGAGGAGACCACATGAAGATCATCAAACCTGTCCCGACCGCCCTGCTGGCGGCCTTCATCGCCACCGCGGGTTCCAGCGCGCTTGCCGCGCCTGACCTGAAGGTCGCCCTCATCGCCGGCAAGACCGGCGCCCTGGAAGCCTATGCCAAGGAAACCGAGACCGGCTTCATGATGGGCCTCGAATACCTGACCGGCGGGAAGATGGAAATCAACGGCCGCAAGATCAAGGTGATCGTCAAGGACGACCAGGGCAAGCCGGACCTCGGGCGCACCCTGCTGGCCGAAGCCTATGGCGACGACAAGGTCGACATCGCGGTCGGCACCACGTCTTCCGGCTCGGCGCTGGCGATGCTGCCGGTGGCGAAGGAATACAAGAAGGTGCTGATCGTCGAACCGGCCGTGGCCGACGAGATCACCGGCGCCAAGTGGAACAAGTACATCTTCCGCACCGCGCGCAGCTCGATGCAGGACGCGCTGGCCGCCGCTTCGACCCTGAAGAGCGGCAGCGTGGCCTTCCTGGCCCAGGACTACGCCTTCGGCCGCGACGCCGTCAAGGCCGGCAAGGAAGCGCTGGCCGCCACCGGCAGCAAGGCAAAGGTCGTGCACGAGGAATATGCGCCGGCCACCGCCACCGACTTCACCGCGCCGACCCAGCGCATCTTCGACGCCCTGAAGGACAAGCCGCAGCCACGCGTGCTGGCCATCGTCTGGGCCGGGCCGAACCCGCTGAACAAGATCGCCGACATGAAGCCCGAACGCTACGGCATCGCCCTGGCCCCGGGCGGCAACATCCTGCCGGTGATGAAGACCTGGAAGGCCTATGCCGGCACCGAAGGCACGATCTTCTATTACTACGGCTTCCCGAAGAACAAGATGAACGACTGGCTCGTCAGCGAGCACACCAGGCGCTTCAAGGCCCCGCCGGACATGTTCACCGCGGGCGGCATGGCCGCGGCCGGCGCGGTGGTGGCGGCCCTGACCAAGGTGCCGAACGCGAACGGCGACCAGCTGGCGGCGGCGATGGAAGGCATGTCCTTCGAGACCCCGAAAGGCACGATGAGCTTCCGTAAAGAGGACCACCAGGCGCTGCAGCCGATGTACCACTTCCGCATCAAGAAGGACCAGAAGAACGAATGGGACCTGCTGGACCTGGTGCGCGAGATCCCGGCCTCGGAACTGCCGCTGCCGGTGCGGAACAAGCGCTGACATGAACGCCGCACAGCAGCAGCCTTCGCTGTCCACCCGCGACCTGACGATCCGCTTCGGCGGCCACGTCGCGGTGAACGCGGTGACGGCCGACTTTTATCCCGGTACCCTGACCGTGATCGTCGGCCCCAACGGCGCCGGCAAGACCACCTACTTCAACCTGGTGTCGGGCCAACTGGCCGCTACCAGCGGCAGCGTGCACCTGGCGGGCCGCGACGTGACGAAGCTCGGTCCCGCGCACCGCACGCGCCTGGGCGTGGGCCGCGCGTTCCAGTTGACGAATCTTTTTCCGCACCTGACGGTGCTGGAGAACGTGCGGCTGGCCGTGCAGAGCCGCGCCGGCATCGGCCTGAACATGTTCTCGGTGTGGTTCGGCCACAAGGCCGTCATCGAGCGCGCCGAGCACTACCTGGAGCGGGTCTCGATGATCGCCAAACGCGACATCATGGTCGGCACCCTGCCCCACGGCGACCAGCGCAAGCTCGAGGTGGCGATCCTGCTGGCCCTCGAGCCCGAGATCCTGATGTTCGACGAACCCACGGCCGGCATGAGCGTGGACGAGGTGCCGGTGGTGCTCGACCTGATCCACCAGGTCAAGGCGGAGCGCAACAAGACCGTGCTGCTGGTCGAGCACAAGATGGACGTGGTGCGCTCGCTGGCCGACCACATCATCGTGCTGCACAACGGCACCCTGGTCGCGGACGGCGAGCCGCGCGAAGTCATGCAATCGAAAATCGTACAGGAAGCCTATCTTGGAACTCCGGAACATGCATGAGCCCTTATTGACGCTGTCGGGCGTGCACACCCACATCGGCCAGTACCACATCCTGCAGGGCGTCGACCTGGTGGTGCCGCGCGGCGGCCTGGCGGTCCTGCTGGGCCGTAACGGCGCCGGCAAGACCACCACCCTGCGCACCATCATGGGCCTGTGGAAGGCGAGCAGCGGCAGCATCGTGTTCGACGGCCGCGACATCACGAAGCTGTCCACGCCCGACATCGCGCGCGCCGGCATCGCCTACGTCCCCGAAAGCATGGCCGTGTTCTCGGAACTGACGGTGCGCGAGAACCTCTACCTGGCGGCGCGCAACGGCCCGCTGGACCAGGCGCGCGTGGACTGGATCTGCGGCTTCTTCCCGGCCCTGAAGAAATTCTGGAACTACCCGGCCGGCAACCTGTCGGGCGGCCAGAAGCAGATGGTGGCGATCGCGCGCGCGATCGTCGAGCCGAGGAAGCTGCTGCTGGTCGACGAGCCGACCAAGGGCCTGGCGCCCGCCATCGTGCAGAGCCTGATGATGGCCTTCCGCGAACTGAAGGACACCAACACCACCATCCTGCTGGTCGAGCAGAACTTCAATTTCGTGAAGACCCTGGGCGACACCGTCAGCGTGATGGACGACGGCCGCGTCGCCCACGCCGGGTTGATGCACGACCTGGTCAACGACGACGCCCTGCAGCAGCGCCTGCTCGGCCTTTCCCTGGACTCGCACCAATGAGGCACCCATGAGCGCAAGCCTACCCATTACCCAAGCGTCGGTGGAGACACCGCTGCCGGCGGCGAAACGCGACCTCGCGCCGCTGCTGCTGGTACCGGCCCTCGCGCTGGCCGTGCTGCCCTTCGTCTCGCTGCCGACCTGGGTCACCCTGACCGTCGCCGGCCTCGCCATGGGCATGATGATCTTCATCATGGCCAGCGGCTTGACCCTCGTGTTCGGCCTGATGAGCGTGCTGAACTTCGGCCACGGCGCCTTCGTGTCGGTCGGGGCTTTTTCCGCCACGATGGTGCTGCTGCCGATGCGGAACTGGCTGGAAGCCGATTCGCTGGCGGCCAACCTCGGCGTGCTGGGCCTGGCCGTGCTGGTGGCGATGCTGGTCACGGCGCTGATCGGCTGGGCCTTCGAGCGCATCGTCATCATGCCGGTCTACGGCCAGCATTTGAAACAGATCCTGATCACCATGGGCGGCATGATCGTGTCCGAACAGCTGATCAACGTGATCTGGGGCGCCGAGCAGATCCCGCTGCCGCTGCCGTCCACCCTGCGCGGCGCCATCTTCATCGGCGAGGCCGCGATCGAGAAGTACCGCCTGCTGGCGGTCGTGGTCGGGCTGGTGGTGTTCGCGGCGATGTTCATCACCCTGAACCGCACCAGGATCGGCCTGCTGATCCGCGCCGGCGTCGAGAACGGCGAGATGGTCGAAGCCATGGGCTACCGCATCCGCCGCCTGTTCGTCGGCGTGTTCGCGGCCGGTTCCGCTCTGGCCGGCCTGGGCGGCGTGATGTGGGGCCTGTACAAGGAAACGCTGGTCGCCAGCATGGGCAGTGAGATCATGGTGATGGTCTTCATCGTCGTCATCATCGGCGGCCTGGGCTCGGTGGGCGGCTGCTTCATCGGCGCCATCATGATGGCCCTGCTGCACAACTATGCCGGCTTCCTGGCGCCCAAGCTGAACCTGGTGTCCAACATCGTGCTGATGATCGCCATCCTGCTGTGGCGTCCGGCCGGCTTGTATTCGAAATCGCGAGGCTGAGCATGCTGATCAAACTTCTTTCCGGCGATATGCCGCGCAGCCGCGCCCTGAGCGCGCTGCTGCTCGTGGTCCTGCTCGGCCTCCTGCTGGCGCCCTTCCTGTTCTCGGGCGCGCGCCCGCTGAACACCGCCGCCACCATCTGCATCTACATCGTGCTGGTGGCCTCCTACGACCTGCTGCTCGGCTATACCGGCATCGTATCCTTTGCCCACACCATGTTCTACGGGATCGGCGCCTACGGCGTCGGGATCGCCCTGGCGAGCAGCGAGGAGCCGACCTGGGGCCTCGTATTCACCGGCCTGGGCCTGGCCCTGCTGCTGACGATCGCGCTGGCCTTCGTGATCGGCCTGTTCGCACTGCGCGTGCGCGCCATCTTCTACGCCATGATCACGCTCGCCGTGGCGTCCTCGTTCGCGGTGCTGGCCTCGCAGCTGTCGGATTTCACCGGCGGCGAGGACGGCCGCACCTTCAGCGTGCCGGAACTGCTGTCGCCCGGCTTCACGCTGATGGAGAACGAGGTGTTCGGGCGCTCGGTCGACGGCAAGCTGATCACCTATTACATCGTCTTCTTCGGCTGCCTGGTCCTCTTCCTGTTCCTGCTGCGCCTGGTGAACTCGCCCTTCGGCCGCGTGCTGCAGGCGATCCGCGAGAACGAGTTCCGCGCCGAGGCGCTGGGCTACCGCACCGTGGTCTACCGCATCTGGGCCAACGTGCTGGCCGCCATCGTGGCCAGCCTGGCCGGCGCCCTGATGGCCCTGTGGCTGCGCTATGTCGGCCCCAAGACCTCGCTCGGCTTCGAGGTGATGACCGACATCCTGCTGATCGTCGTGATCGGCGGCATGGGCACGATGTACGGCGCGGTGATCGGCGCCGCCCTGTTCATCCTGGCGCAGAACTACCTCAAGAGCCTGATGGGCCAGGCCTCGGAAGCCCTGTCCAGCCTGCCGATGCTGGCGGCGGCCCTGCATCCGGACCGCTGGATGCTGTGGCTGGGCGTGCTGTTCATCCTGTCGATCTACTTCTTCCCGATCGGGATCGTCGGCAAGCTGCGGCTGCGGCGCCTGCTGGCGCGGCGTCCCGCCGCCTGAACGGCCGGCTGGTCTTCCACGGCGCCTGCGGGCGCCGTTTTCATTTCGCCTCCCTCCGCCGGGCCTGCATTACGCGCCCGAACCGCCTGCACAGCAGTACCTTCCAGACGAACCAAAGTCCAGCCCGCGACTTAGCTAAAGATCAATGGCCGTTGTCATCTCGATCATATGATGAGCTCAGCATGGCCTCGTCGACCAGCCAGCGCGAGCGATTCACCATCCTACTGGCTTCCAAGAAAGGGCTTTCCATGAAACCCGTCAATAGCTTGTTTGCGGCAGCCGCTTTTTCGCTGGCCGCACTCGGCACCCAGGCCGCACAGGCCCAGGGCGTCGAGGTACTCAACGAAGGATTCGACAATGTCAGCGGCCTGAGCGGATGGGCCCAGGTCAACAACAGCGTCCCGCCCGGCCTCGGCTGGTTCCAGGGCAATGCCGACCTGTTCCCGGCCCAGTCCGGCGCCGCCGATTCCTATGCCGCCGTCAACTTCCTCAGCGCCGCCAACGGCAGCGGCACGGTCGACAACTGGCTGATCACACCGGAGCTGAGCCTGAACGGCGAGTCGGTGCTGAGCTTCTACACTCGCAGCGCCCCCGACCTCGGCTTCAACGACCGGCTCGAAGTGCTGTTCTCGAGCGGTTCGGGCACGGACCTCGGCGGCTTCACCAGCGTCGGCACCATCGGCGGCAGCGGCAATTACCCCACCGACTGGGAACAGTTCAGCGCCACGGTCACGGCCAGCGGCACCGGCCGCTTCGCCTTCCACTACTTCGGCCCCGCCGATACCCTGAATTATGTGGGCCTGGACACGGTCAACGTCGTAACGGCGGTACCGGAGCCGTCCACCTGGGCGATGCTGGGCGCGGGCCTCGGCCTGCTGGGCCTGCGCCGCCGCAAACCGCAAGCCTGAACGGAGGATGCCATGTCGAAACAGAAAATGATGACCCTGAGCATGTTGGCCGCACTTTGCGTGCTGGCGACGGTGAGCATGCACGCCAGGGCACAAACGAAGGAAAGCAGGTCCGGCCAGGAAGGGATGGTGGTGGTGCGGGATGCGCAGACCGGCAAGATGCGCGCGCCGACGCCGCAGGAATTGCGGGAACTGCGCGCCAAGGCCCCGACGTCGTCGGCCGCCGTTGCCGGCACGCCGCCGCAGCAACCGAAAGCCCTGAGCGGGCGCCATGGCGGACATGGCGTACGGCTGGGCGAGAAGAGCCTGGTCTACGACGTCGTCACGCGCGGCGAGGACGGCAAGCTGTCCAGCCAATGCGTGCAGGGCGAAGATGCCGCCCAGCACGCCCTGCACACCGAGCACGCCCAGCAAGAGGAGCACCGCCATGAAGCCCGCTGATCAAGAAAAGCCCGGCCATCCGCGCCTGCAGCAGGCGGCCGCCGGCGTCGTCGCCACCATCGCCTGTGCCCTGGCTTTGGCCGTCGGCGCGATGACCACTGCGCACGCCGCCGCCACCATCGTGATCGTCAACCAGAACGCACCGGGCGTGGGCTTCAACGACCCGACCCCGGCGGTCCCGGTCGGCGGCAATCCCGGCACCACGCTCGGCCAGCAGCGCCTGTACGCCTTCCAGCGCGCGGCCGACATCTGGGGCGCCACGCTGAACAGCAGCGTGCCGATCCGCATCGGCGCGTCCTTCGTGCCGCTGTCCTGCACCGCCACCAGTGCCGTGCTGGGCTCGGCCGGCGCCAATGAGATCTGGAGCGATTTCCCGAACGCGCCCCGCGCCAACACCTGGTATCCGAGCGCCCTGGCCAGCAAGCTGGCCGGCGAGGACGTCGCGACCCCGGGCGAGCCGCACATCATCGCGCGCTTCAATTCGCGGCTGGGCCTGTTCCCCGACTGCCTGCCGGGCAACGGCTTCTATCTCGGCCTGGACCGCAACTTCGGCGACCAGGTCGACCTCGTCACCGTGCTGCTGCACGAATTCGCGCACGGCCTGGGCTTCCAGACCTTCACCGACGACGAGACCGGCGAGGAAATCCTCGGCATTCCCTCAATCTGGGACTACTACCTGCTGAACAACCGCACCAACCGCACCTGGGTCGAGAGCACGCCCGCCGAGCGTGCCCAGTCGGCCGTGACCTGGCGCGGCCTGTCCTGGAACGGCCCGCGCGTCACCGCCGCCGTGCCGCAGGTGCTGGACCCGATGTCGAACCTGAACATCTCCGGTGCCGCAGCCGGTACTGCGGGCGGCAACTACGAGGTCGGCGACGCCTCCTTCGGTCCGCCGCTGTCGAATCCGCCGGTGCGCGGCCAGCTGATGCCGGTGGTCGACCAGGCCAACGGCACCGGCCTGGCCTGCGATCCGCTGAACGCCCTGAACTCGCTGGCGGTGCGCGGCAACATCGCCCTGGTCGACCGCGGCACCTGCGACTTCGTCACCAAGGCCCGCAACGTGCAGGCCGCCGGCGCGATCGGCATGGTGGTGGCGGACAACCAGCCGGGCGACGTGGCCGGCATGAGCGGCAACGATCCGAGCATCACCATTCCCTCGGTGCGCGTGACCCAGGCCAACGGCGCGACGATCAAGGCCAGCCTGCAGCGCCGCTCGCGCACCCAGTCGGGCGTGGTGGCCAGCCTGGGCGTGAACGCGAACCGGCTCGCAGGCACCGACCCGCAAGGCCGGATCCTGATGTACACGCCGACCATCTACTCGCCGGGTTCGACGGTCTCGCACTACACCACCGAGGCCAAGCCGAACCAGCTGATGGAACCGTCGATCAACGACGACCTGACGCACGAGGTGACGCCGCCGCGCGACCTGACCTATCCGCTGCTGCAGGATATAGGCTGGTGATGCGCGGCTGGTAAAGCAAAAAAGGAAAAGGGCCGGCCCCTCGCGGGTGCCGGCCCTTCTGCGTTACCGCGGTGTGCGGCGATTACTTCGCCTGGCCTTCGTAGGCCTTCACGCCGTTGACGATCTCTTCCTTGGCGGCGTCGACGCCTGCCCAGCCTTCGACCTTGACCCACTTGCCCTTTTCCAGGTCCTTGTAGTGCTCGAAGAAGTGCTGGATCTGGTTGCGGGTCAGTTCCGGCACGTCTTCATGCGACTTGATGTTGGCGTACACCGGCGCCAGCTTCTCGACCGGCACGGCCAGGATCTTGGCGTCGCCGCCGGCTTCGTCGGTCATCTGCAGGACGCCCAGCGCGCGGCAACGGACCACGACGCCCGGGATCAGCGGGAACGGGGTGATGACCAGCACGTCGCACGGGTCGCCGTCGTCGGCGATGGTGTTCGGGACGTAGCCGTAGTTGCACGGGTAGTGCATGGCGGTGCCCATGAAGCGGTCGACGAAGATCGCGCCGGATTCCTTGTCCACTTCGTATTTGACCGGATCGCCATTCATCGGGATCTCGATGACGACGTTGAAATCGTTCGGCACGTCGCGGCCGGCGTTGACGTTGTTCAGGCTCATGGCTTGTCCTTGGTTGCTTGGGTTGCTGTAAGAATAATAAAGGGGGCCATTATAGCGAATCGGCCACAGCTTGTGCGCCGCACAAGCCGGTGTTCCTTTACAAAACGGTCGCCAGCGCGCACTGGCGGAAATGGCGGTTCGCTTCTTCTTCCTGGCCCAGGGCTTCGTGCAGCTGGGCCAGCTTCAAGTGGGCTTCGCGCACCTGCTCCGGATGGGCCGCGTCGCGCAACGCCTGCTCCAGGCAGCGCTGGGCCTTGCCCCACAGCTTCTGGCGCAGGCACAGGGCGCCCAGGGTCAGGGCCAGCTCGGCGTCGCCCGGATGCTCGCGCAGCCAACCTTCGCACTTCTCGATCTGGGCAAGCAGCGTGGCCGAGCCCTCGGGACCGGCGGCTTCGCGGTAGGCGCGCACCACGCGCTCGTCCCATTCGAACGCCAGGGCATTCTCGACGACGATACGGGCTTCGTCGTGCAGGCCGCGCGCATTGAAGGCGGCGGCGGCGCGGGCTGCGATGTAGGGCTGGCAGCGGTCCGCGTTCGGCACCGAGGACCACAGGCGGCGCAGGCTTTCGGTATCGTGCCCGCTCTCGCCCAGCAGGGCTTCGTAGGCCATCTCGCGCAGGCGGCCGGACAGGGCCGGGTGCAGGGCGTTGCGCTTGTCCAGGATGCGCACCAGGCGCAGCACCTCGGGCCAGTTGCGGGCCTGCTGGTTGGCCTTCATGGCCCACTGCAGCGCATGGATGTGGCGCTGGCCGCTGGCGTTCAGCTCGGCCACGGCTTCCAGCGCGCCTTCGGGCTTGTGCTCGTCGACCAGCAGTTCGGTGACCGTCATCAGGCGCGCGGTCTTGAGCGACTGGTCGTGCAGGACGCCGGCCAGCCAGGCGTCGCGCCGCGCCGGTTCGCGCATGCGGTGCGCGGCCCGGGCGCCGATCAGTGCGGCGAGACCTGCATTCTCGGGAAGTTCGGCGGCGCGCTTGGCGGCCTTCTCGGCATGGCCGAAGCGGCCTTCGAACAGGGCTTTCAGCGCTTCGCGCAGGCCGCGGTTGGCTTCGCGCTCGCGCTTGCGCAGGCGGTACTCGGCCACGCGTGCCGGCATGTCGAGGGTCGCGCGCACGGTGCGCGCCAGCACGTACACGACCAGGAACAGCAGGGCCGTGAGCACCACGAACAGATTCAGCGACAGGTCGATCCGGTGCGGCGGGTAGAAGAACACCACGTTGCCGGGGTTGAAACGGGCGGTCACGGCGATGCCGATCGCCGCCGCCATCAGGGCGACTAACCAGAGAAGCAGGCGCATCCGTCAGCTCCTCATGGTTTCGATTTGTAGTTGCGCACGGCGTTCAGGCTTTCCGACAGATCCGGCACCTCGATGGTGACGTTGTTGGCCTGTACCTGGCGCAGCAGGCCCTGCACCGACTGGGTCGAGCGCGCCTTGGTGTCGAAATAGCGGGCCAGCGTCTGCTGGGCGCTGCCGATATCGTCGCGGAAGGTGCCTTCGTTGCGCGACAACAGGGCCAGGCGCGCGTTCAGCAGGCGCAGCTTCAGGTTCTCGCGCACGAAATAGGCTTCGCCCGGCGACAGCATCAGCGCTTCCGGCCGGTCGACGGTGCGCACGCGGATCAGCTGGCGCATGTCGTCCCACATCTCGTGGCTCCAGTTGCGCCAGGTCTCGACCATGCGGCGGCCCAGCGACATGTCCTGGGCCGGCGCCGGTGCCGTCCCTGGCGCCGTCTTCGCCGGCGGATTCACGCGGTGCGGTGCGATCGGCTCGGCCGGCTTCTCGTCGGCCAGCAGCGGCAGGTTGTCGATCTGGCTGATGACGTTATCGAGGCGCAGCGCGATGCCGGCCTGGTCGACCTGGGGCAGCGCCTTCAGCTTGTCGATGTCGCGCGCGATGGCGCGGCGGATCGTGATGAACTGCGGCTTGTCGGAGCGCGACAGCGAGCGGTCGGCGTTGGCAAGCGCGATCAGGGCGCCCTGCACGTTGCCGGCCAGCTGCAGCTGCTGGCTGGCGGTCGACAGCACCTGCTCGATCTCGGACAGCGCCCATTCGTCGCGGTTCTTCGAGATGTCCTGGTACATCTGCTCGAGCGCGGCCTGCTGGCTCTGCGACTCGGCCTGGCGGCTTTCCAGCACGCCGACCTTGACCTGCAGCTCCTTGGCCGTTTCCTGGGTTTCGCGGACCAGCTGGGCGGTCTCGGCGTTCGAGGCGTTATCCTTCTGCAGGGTCCTGGCGACGTCTTCGCGCAGGCGGTTGAAACGGCTGTGGGTCGACCAGGTCTGCAGCGCCAGCAGCACGGCCAGCACGATGATGGCGACGTTCTGCGGCTTGTTCAGCAGCCCGCCCACGCGGGTCATTTCCGGCACGCGCGGCTCGGCCGGCCCGGGCGCCGCGTAAGCCTCGGGCGGGACCATCTGGCCGCCCTTGCTCGATGGATCAGGATTGTTGGGCAATTCGTTCATGCTTGTGATTGTAACGCGGCAAGAAGACGCTCGTCGCCGGAACCGGTCAGGACCAGGCGGCCGAAGCCGAGCGCGCACGCCGTTTCATGGATGCGCGCGTGCGGCACGATCAGGCGCTGCTGCCGCAGTTGGGTTTGCAATTCGGCGGAATCGAGCCGCTCGACCAGGGACACCAGGCCGCGCAACGCTTCCGAGCTCGTGATTATCCAGTCGTTCGGCCGGGCCAGCAAGCCGGCCAGCCGGTCCGCCAGTTGGGGCGTCAGGGACGGCACGGCGCGGCGGTAGCTGGCCACCGTCTCGACCGAGGCGCCGGCGCCGCGCAGGGCGTCCGGCAGCAGCTCGCGCCCGCCCTCGCCGCGCACCACCAGCACGCGGCGGCCGGCCAGGCGTTCCAGGTCGAGCGCCTGCAGCAGGTGCTCGGAATCGCTGTAGGCCGGGTCTTTCGGGCAGTGGATACGCACCTTGCCGTCGCCCAGGCCGTGCCTGGCCAGGGCCGCGCGGCTGCCCTCGCCGACCACCGCGATGTCGACACCCTCGGGCCAGCGCTCGATGTGGGCAAAGGCGGCGTCGATCGCATTCGGCGAGACGAAGGCCACCAGCGCATACGCCGCCAGATCCGCCAACGCCCGCCGCAGCGCGGTATCGTCATCCAGCGCCGAAATCTCCAGCAGCGGCAGCAGCACGGGTTCGCGGCCGAGGGCGGCAACGGCGTGTGCCAGCGGCTCGGCCTGCTGCCGGGGTCGGGTGATGACGACCGCGTCCGTCATCAGGGTGCGGCCGACTCGGCCTTGCATTCGGCCAGGATCGCGTCGGCGTCCTGTTGGCGCAGGAGAGCGGAGACTTGCTCGCCCACCTGCTCCGGCAGATTGGCCGGGCCGCTGGCTTCGGCGAAGGCGCTGCGGCGGCCGTCCGGCGTGGCCACCATGGCGCGCAGGTGCATCTCGCCGCCTTCGACGGTGGCATGGGCCGCCAGCGGAATCTGGCAGCTGGCGCCGAACACGCGCGAGACCTTGCGTTCGGCGGCGACGGCGCGGGCAGTGTCCTCGTGGTTCAGCGGCGCCAGCACGGCGCGCAGGTCGACGCCGTCGCTGCGCGGGTTGGCCACGTCTGCGGAGACGATTTCGATCGCCATCGCGCCCTGGCCGGCGGCCGGCAGGCTGATCCCGGTTTCCAGATAGGCGCGGATGCGTCGCTCCAGGCCCAAGCGCTTGAGGCCGGCGGCGGCCAGGATGATGGCGGCATAGTCGCCGCGGTCCAGCTTGCCGAGACGCGTGTCCAGGTTGCCGCGCAGCGGCTTGATGACGAGTTGCGGGTAGCGCGCGGCGATCAGGGCCTGGCGGCGCAGGCTGCTGGTGCCGACCACGCTGCCGGCCGGCAGCGCGGCCAGGCTGTCGAAATCGTTCGACACGAAGGCGTCGCGCGGGTCTTCGCGCTCGAGCACGGCAGCCAGCTCGAAGCCGTCCGGCAGCTCCATCGGCACGTCCTTCAGCGAGTGCACGGCGAGGTCGGCACGGCCTTCATGCATCGCCACCTCGAGTTCCTTCACGAACAGGCCCTTGCCGCCGACCTTGGACAGGGTGCGGTCGAGGATCTGGTCGCCCCGCGTCGTCATTCCGAGGATGTCGATTTGGCAATGCGGATATAATGCGGCGAGGCGGTCGCGCACGTGCGTGGCCTGCCACATGGCCAGACGGCTCTCGCGCGATGCGATAATGAGGCGAGACGGGACGCGCTGCGTCGTGTCGTTTGTGTTCAAAACAATTTCTTTCACTGTCGTTGTGCCTGGATCGGCCAGCGCCGGTTGGCGGCATGCCTGAAACCACAAATTCTAGCATGCGGCCCCTTGCAGAAACCGTGGCATCCACCACGGCAACGTTGTACACGAGAGCCCCTTTTGGGACCCCCGAACATTCAACCTGTGCTCGATAATGAACAAAGCTGCAAACCTTGATCCCCTGGCTGCTTCGCAAGACCAGGCTTCCGCATCCATCCCGACCCCGTCTTCCGACAAGGACGCCCCGCTGAAAGAAGACATCCGCCTGCTCGGCCGCCTGCTGGGTGACGTGCTGCGCAACCAGGAAGGCGAGGCCGTGTTCGACGTGGTCGAGACCATCCGCCAGACCGCCGTGCGCTTCCGCCGCGACGACGACCCGCAGGCCGCCGAGGAGCTGAATGCGCTGCTGAAGAAGCTCACGCGCGAAGAAACCAACTCCGTGGTGCGCGCCTTCTCCTACTTCTCGCACCTGGCCAACATCGCCGAAGACCAGCACCACGTGCGCCGCCGCCGCGCCCACCAGCTGGCCGGCTCCAAACCGCAGCCGGCGAGCGTGGCCTACGCGCTGGCGCGGCTGCAGGATGCCGGCGTCGGCAAGGAACAGGTCGGCGCGTTCCTGCGCGAAGCCCTGATCTCGCCGGTGCTGACCGCCCACCCGACCGAGGTGCAGCGCAAGTCCATCCTCGACGCCGAGCACGACATCGCGCGCCTGCTGGCCGAGCGCGACCTGCCGCTGACGCCGAAGGAACGCGCGCGCAACATGACCCTGCTGCAGGCGCGCGTGGCGACGCTGTGGCAGACCCGCATGCTGCGCTACGAGAAGCTGACCGTGGCCGACGAGATCGAGAATGCCCTCTCCTACTACCGCACGACCTTCCTGCGCGAGCTGCCGGCGCTGTACGACGACATCGAGGAAGAGCTGCAGATCCCGGTCAAGGACGCCACCTACCTGCAGATGGGCAGCTGGATCGGCGGCGACCGCGACGGCAACCCGAACGTCAACGCCGGCACCATGCAGCGCGCGCTGGTGCGCCACGCCACCACCATCTTCGACTTCTACCTCGACGAAGTGCACGCGCTGGGCGCCGAGCTGTCGGTCTCGACCCTGCTGGTGCCGGCCAATGCCGCGCTCGAAGAGCTGGCGGCGAAGTCGCCCGACAACTCGCCGCACCGCAGCGACGAGCCTTACCGGCGCGCCCTGATCGGCATTTACGCGCGCCTCGCCTCGACCGCGCGCGAACTGGGCGCCACCAACCCGCTGCGCAAGGAAGTCGGCCACGCCGATGCCTACGCCAGCCCGGCCGAGTTCCAGGCCGAGCTGCAGGTGCTGGCCGATTCGCTCGGCGCCAACCACGGCGCCATCCTGGCCGTGCCGCGCCTGAACGGCCTGCTGCGCGCCGCCGCCATCTTCGGCTTCCACCTGGCTTCGCTCGACATGCGCCAGAGCTCGGACATCCACGAACGCGTGCTCGCCGAGCTGTTCAGGCACGCCGAAGTCGAAGCCGATTACGCCGCGCTGGACGAAGCCGCCAAGGTGAAACTGCTGCTGGCCGAGATCGCCCACCCGCGCCTGCTGTACACGCCCTACGCCGAATACTCGGCCGAAACCCAGTCGGAGCTTGGCGTTCTGCGCATGGCGCGCGAGGTCCGCAAGCGCTACGGTACGCGCGCGATCCGCAACTACATCATCTCGCACACCGAAACCGTGTCGGACCTGCTGGAGGTACTTCTGCTGCAGAAGGAAACCGGGCTGCTGCTACCGGGCGAGAAGCAGTGCGACGTGATGGTGATCCCGCTGTTCGAGACCATCCCCGACCTGCAGCGCGCCAGCGAAATCATGGCCGAGTGGATGGCGATCCCCATCGTGCAGGACCTGATCGAGCAGCAGGGACGCCTGCAGGAAGTCATGCTGGGCTACTCGGACTCGAACAAGGACGGCGGCTTCCTGACCTCGAACTGGGAGCTGTACCAGGCCGAGCTGAAGCTGGTGAAGGTATTCGCCGAAGCGAAGGTGAAGCTGCGCCTGTTCCACGGCCGCGGCGGCACCGTCGGCCGCGGCGGCGGCCCCAGCTACGACGCGATCCTGGCCCAGCCGCCGGGCACCGTGAACGGCCAGATCCGCCTGACCGAACAGGGCGAGATCATCTCCTCCAAGTTCTCGAACCCGGAGATCGGCCGCCGCAACCTCGAGCTGCTGGTGGCGGCGACGCTGGAAGCGGGCCTGATGCCGCACGGCGAAGACCCCGAACAGGTCGCGCGCCTGGGACGTTACGAAGCCGTGATGGCCGAGCTGTCCGAGCGCGCCTATAAAGCCTACCGCAACCTGGTGTACGAAACCCCGGGCTTCACCGACTACTTCTTCGCCGCCACGCCGATCGCCGAGATCGCGGAGCTGAACCTGGGCTCGCGCCCGGCCTCGCGCAAGTCGACCCGCCGCATCGAAGACCTGCGCGCCATCCCCTGGGGCTTCTCCTGGGGCCAGTGCCGCCTGCTGCTGCCGGGCTGGTTCGGCTTCGGCGCCGCGGTGTCGGGCTGGCTGGCGGATGGAGAACGGGAAGAACGCCTGGCGCTGCTGAAGGAGATGTTCCGGCAGTGGCCTTTCTTTGCCACGCTGCTGTCGAACATGGACATGGTGCTGGCCAAGACCGACCTGCCGATCGCCCGCCGCTACGCCGAGCTGGTGCCGGACGCGGAGCTGCGCGAACGCATCTTCAAGCGCATCGCCGCGGAATACGGCGAGACGCTGCGCTGCCTGGAACAGGTGACCGGCAATGCCGAGCGCCTGGCGGCGAACCCGCTGCTGGCCAGGTCGATCCAGAACCGCTTCGCCTACCTCGATCCGCTGAACCACCTGCAGGTCGAGCTGATCCAACGGCACCGGGCGCTGTCGAAGAATCCGGAACAGGTCGATCCGCGCGTCCACCGGGGGATTCACCTGTCGATCAATGGGGTGGCGGCTGGGCTGCGCAATACCGGTTGAGTCTGCTTGCGCGTCATTTCCGCGCAAGCGGGAATGACGCGCAGGCGCTATTGCCTCCATGCCGAATCAATGACATGGGCTTGGAGCCCAGCCTGCAGACGTTTCGGGTTGTTGGCTTTGCAGTAGCGCCGCCAGTCATCGCTGGCATATTGGCTGCCTTGCACCAGCACGGGTTTCTTGGGCTTACGCCAAACCGCCATCGGCAAAAGCATTGATCGCAAGCTCCTGAGACTAGGTCGGCTTCACCATGCCGAACAATTCGCCGTTCAGCCACACGTACTCGGTGGCGAACGGGCCGGTCTCGGCCAGCAGCTCGGCTGGCCCGTACACGTGCCAGGTTCAATCCACTAAGGATCTTGCCGGATGCGGCACCCCAATAGACTTCCGAACTCTTTGAATAGTCTCTTCTGTGGCAATAGCTCAAGCACACGGCCGGTATTCGCAGACAAGCGATAACCCACCAAGGCCCCCATGTTGGAGCATGAAGAATGGGGCGGCACTTCGGCGACCAGCAAAAGTTCCCTGTCTCCGTGAATCCACGCAACAGCTGCAAAGTTCGGCACTTCTTTTTCCTCGCAGTGTGGCAATTGGACAGCCAAACCATGGACGCCAGCATAAGAATCTATTTTTTTCGGACCATTTGATCGGGCGGAAAAAATACTGAAATCCCAGCCACCCACGATCCCGCCATCGCTCGCATTAACCGCAAACTTGGATGAATCACTAGCCCAAATTATTTCAGTAAGTGGAGGATTAAGGTAGACGTCCAAGGACCATCGCCGGCCCCTATCCGTTTCCAACCAAAGAGCGCTGTCAATAACTTTGATTCGCGTCTTGCCGTTCATGGAAGGGATTTCCTTCGACGGGCTATCGATATCAGCGACCACCGTTGAGCTGGCAGACCATATCCCGGAGCACTTCGCTGCAGTGGTCTCGACAGTTGTCTGCCCCATAGCGGGGTTATTGTAGACAAGAGTTACCGACAGCAGCCCATTTAAGAGTTTTTTTGCGTAATTCATTGCCGGCAACTCCAGTCATTCGGCACACCACTGATCGTTACATCTACGGCATGAGTTCCAAACGATTTGCTCAATAAAGCTCATTAAGGGGCACAAAGCGAATTATTCGCAAGCCTTATGTCAATTCCGTACAAAAATTTTCCATTCTGATCTATAGCATAAAAAAAGTTTGTGTATCGGAAAATTCTTCCGCAGTCCATGTTTATTTCCAAACTCTTTTCGCTTTCCCATCGCACAGTCAGATTTCGCACATAATCCAACCTCAGAACCTCTTCGGGCTCTTTATTTCCTTGACGAATACGTACGGAATAGATTTCCGAGGTGATCGCTCCGAAGCTGTCGGTCAACTCCAATGCTTTTATCTCGGGATTTAATGACGGGGCAATAAATTTAACATCCCCGTTCTTAAAACCATTGCTTGAATCATTGCAGCCGCTAAGCAACGCTTTGCGACAATAAAACTATTCACGGTTTTTAGCATAATCTATTCCTGCTTTGATCCACGCTTGATCTTTAAAATCGTCGCCTGGCCATCCGTTCAAGAGATTACGTTGTGATACTTACTGCTTTCAATGAATTTCCTTGCCTTTTCCATAACTCAGGCATATGGGCTGAGCGATGGCTGATCTGGATCATGGACACATACAAGAGACGCGCGGAAATTTGAGCATCTCGCGCCTGTGCGCGGCGCCGACCTGCCGGAGTACATTCATGAACGACCTGATCCCCAAGCGCAAACACTTCATCGTCATGCTGGCGGCCATCGCCAGCGTGTCGCTGCTGTACCAGATCGTCAAAGGCTGGGATACGGTGGACTTCCTGCTGCGGGTGGTGTTCGTCACGGCGCTGGCCCTGCTTACCCGGCGCGGCGCCAATCTCTTCGCACAAGCCTACGGCGGCGCCAACCCCTCCCACGCGCAAGCGGCCTGCTGGATCCTGGCGGCGGCCGCGCTGTTCGCCGGCCTCATGATGGGCGTCTGAACGCCCCGGGCCGTCAGTGGGCCTTGCCCGCCGCCCCGTCCGGATACGCCTCGGCGATCATCTTGATGATGCCCCTGCTGCGGTCGATATAGTTCTGGTAGCGCTCATACAGCTGCGGACTGGTCTCCATCGCGCGCAGCAGGCGCTTGCCTTTCGGCGTGGTCGTCACGCGGAACAGCGATGCGTCGTCGTCCCCTTCGAGCTGGCTTTCGCGGTAGTCGCGCAGCTTGTGCTGGCGATTCGACCAGCCGCCTTCCGAGGTCTGGATCTCCGGCAGCTTCGACTGGTACAGGTCCATGATCGCGGTCAGGAGCCTGTCGTCTTCGATGTTGATCAGCCTGCCGCTCATCAGGAAGCCGTCGTAACGGCTCCTGGTCGGGATGAAATACCAGTTCGCGCCGCTCATGGCATACGCCGCCTTGAACTTCGCCCAGTCCGGCGCCTTGTCCGGATCGAGGCTCGCCAGGTAGGCATGGTTCGCGTCGAAGCCCCGGTACCCTTCGCTCATCTTGGTCAGCTGCCTGACGTCGCCCTCCAGGTCGCCCTTCAGGCCCAGCAGGAAGGTGCGCACCTCCTGCTGCTTGTGGTGGTGCTCGCTCAGCCCATGCAGCCAGATACTCATGCTGACGGCGAACACGATGATCGCGATCTCGACCGCGACTTCGCGGATGCGGTGCGCCAGGCCGTGTTCCTTCTTCGTCATCAGGTGGACGACGTTCTTGCCATGTTTTGCCACTTCCAGCTCTGCCATACCCTGCCCCGCCGCGATGTCAAGTTAAGAATATCCTGACAAATATGCTAACACGGTGGATTGCAAAATAGCAATTTTGGATGCGCCTCACATACGTAGCGACAGCCCGACCGCCACGCTCAGGTCGGGCGTGCGGCGGTTCAGGCCGTGCATCAGCATGAAGTCGGCCTGCACGTTCCTGCCGATCAGGTAAGTCAGGCCGGTGTCGACGCTGGCCTGGGTGCCGCCGTGCGATGCGCGCGCGACCTGCGGCGCCGCCAGTTCCACGAAGCCGTGCAGGCGCTCGTTGAATTCCTTGCCCAGGGTCGCAGCCAGGATGCCGTAGCCGTAGCGCGCGCCGTTGTCGTCGCTTTCGACGGCCAGACCGGGCATCACGCCGAGGGACAGGCCCTGCGACAGGTCCCACTCGGCCGCCAGGCGCAGCGAGGGACGCAGGCCGTGACCGCGCAGCCCCTGGCTGCCGCTCGGCAGCACGGCATGCAGCAGCACGCCCAGCGAGGGCCGGTTGCCTTGCTGGTCGTTCAGGTGCCATTTCACGCCGATCTCGGTATCCGCGTAACCGGCCGTGGTCGAGCGTGCGTCGCTGGAAGGATCAAGCGCGTGCATCACCGTGCGGCCCTCGGTCTCGACGCGCAGCTCGGTGCTCTCGCCCAGGCCGATGCGCAGCAGCGTGGGCATGTACAAGGTGCGCTCGTGGCTGGCGTCGTCGCGCAGGCGGTCCCACTGGACGCTGGTTTCGAGCTGGATGCGGCCCTTGCCGACGACCTGGCTGGACTCGGCGACATCGGGACGGTCGGTGGAGATGCTGTCGTCCTCGGCGGCGTGGGCGCCGCAGAGCGCGGCGAAAGACAAGGAAAGAAGCAGGGAAAGCGAAGCGGCGTGGCGCATGGTGGGAATTGTTGGTTGTCGATGCCGCCAGTATCCATGAGTGCGCGGCGCGCTTCCAGCGGCGCACGCACCGGCGCGCAGAAAAAAACGCCCCGGCCTGTGCAGACCGGGGCGTTTCGATGGGAGAGCGGAACCCTGGGGGCCTACTGGTTCTGCAGGAAGGTCTTGAGCTTGTCCGAACGCGAAGGCTGGCGCAGCTTGCTCATCGCCTTGGCTTCGATCTGGCGGATGCGCTCGCGGGTCACGTCGAACTGCTTGCCCACTTCTTCCAGCGTGTGGTCGTTCGACATCTCGACGCCGTAGCGCATGCGCAGGACCTTGGCTTCGCGCGGGGTCAGCGAGTCCAGCACTTCCTTGATCACGCCGCGCATCGAGGCGTGCATCGCGGCTTCCAGCGGCGCCAGGGTCGCGTTGTCCTCGATGAAGTCGCCCAGCTGCGAATCGCCGTCCTCGCCCATCGGCGTCTCCATGGAGATCGGCTCCTTCGCGATCTTCATGATCTCGCGCACCTTTGATTCCGGCATCTCCATCTTGGCCGCCAGGGTCGCCATGTCCGGCTCGCTGCCGGTTTCCTGCATGATCTGGCGCGAGATGCGGTTCATCTTGTTGATCGTCTCGATCATGTGCACCGGCACGCGGATGGTGCGGGCCATGTCGGCGATCGAACGCGTGATCGCCTGGCGGATCCACCAGGTCGCGTAGGTCGAGAACTTGTAGCCGCGGCGGTACTCGAACTTGTCCACGGCCTTCAGCAGGCCGATGTTGCCTTCCTGGATCAGGTCGAGGAACTGCAGGCCGCGGTTGATGTACTTCTTCGCGATCGAGATCACCAGGCGCAGGTTGGCGACGGTCATTTCGCGCTTCGCGGTACGGGCGCGCTTCTCGCCGGCAGCCATCTGCTTGTTGATCTTGCGCAGGTCCGCCAGCGGCAGCGCCACGCGCGCCTGCAGGTCGATCATGCGGCGCTGCAGTTCCATGATGGCCGGTGCGTTACGCGACAGCACGGCGCTGTACGGGTAGGCGCAATCGACTTCGCGCTGCACCCATTCGAGGTCGGTCTCGTTGCCCGGGAAGACCTTGATGAAGTGGGCGCGCGGCATGCCGCAGCGGTTCACGCAGATGTCCAGCACGGCGCGCTCGATGGCGCGCACTTCGTCCATCTGGCCGCGCAGGGTGTCGCACAGCTTTTCGACGATCTTGGCGGTGAAGCGGATGCCCAGCAGCTCGGTCGAGATCACGTCCTGCGCCGCGATGTACTGCAGCGAGCCGTAGCCGTGGGTCTTGAAGGCGTGGCCCATCTTGTCGAACTGCTTCTCGATGATCGCGAACTTCTCCAGCGCGGTCTTCTTCAGCGCGGCCAGCTGCTCGGCCGAGTAGCCGGCGGCGGCGCTGCCGCCCGTGCTGCCCTCTTCCTCTTCCTCGTCTTCCAGCTCTTCCTCTTCCTCGTCGTCCGAGGAAGCGGCGGCGGTCACCGGCGCCGGCGCGCCTTCGTCCGGCGCCATCAGGCCATCGACCACGTCATCGATCTTCAGCTCGTCGCTGGCGATCTTGTGCGACAGCGCGATGATTTCGGAGATGGTCACCGGGCAGGCCGAAATCGCCTGCACCATGTCCTTCAGGCCTTCCTCGATACGCTTGGCGATCGCGATCTCGCCCTCGCGGGTCAGCAGCGACACCGCGCCCATTTCGCGCATGTACATGCGGACCGGGTCGGTGGTGCGGCCGAAGTCGGAATCGACGGTCGACAGCGCGGTCGCGGCCGCGGCCTCGACTTCGTCTTCGCTGGTCGGGGTCACGACGGCGTCCGACAGCAGCATCATTTCCGCTTCCGGCGCGCGCTCGTAGACGGCGATGCCCATGTCGTTGAAGGTCGCGATGATGCCTTCGATCGCTTCCGGATCGAT
>Ga0265798_10000677_pt1 | contig 55538 bp, 42 predicted proteins | sample P3T30metagenome_FD_192430 | JGI IMG/M metagenome (GOLD analysis project Ga0265798, IMG submission 192430) | Plant litter microbial communities from East Loma Ridge, Irvine, California - P3 T30 | ecosystem: Environmental > Terrestrial > Plant litter > Unclassified | place: USA: California... | reverse complement strand
CGCCACTATCGACACTTCACCTATTTTGTTTTCAATTTCCTGGATTTCCATATCGCACAGTATATTGTCGTCATCTGCACGAAACAAAATCTGAAGCAGTTCCTGATAGAGGTTTATTTTGCATTCAAAGAGACGTGACGCAAATTCTTTTTCCCTTTCTTGTTTCGACTGTAGTTTGATCACAATGGACATAGCGGCAACCGTAAATATCGATGCCAATACAGCTGAAAATATTTCCTGATTAAGACCGCTGACCTCAGAGCTGAAAATTTTATCCAAAAAGATAATCCCTACAAGGCAAAGGACAATAGCAGAACATATAGTGAAAACTTCGTGGCGAGGTATCTTTTTCATAGGATTCGATTTAAAGACTGAATCCAAAAATAGGCTGCCGTTCCGGTATTAATATTTGGTTTTCCGTAATCCGGATAGAAATCTGACCAAATATTGAATTCCTTCTTTTTAAAACTTTATGCACAATTGCAGATGGTGCTCACGGATATCAAAAAAAAATCCGAAGAATACCTTCGGATTTTGTAGCCCCGCCAAGAATCGAACTTGGATCAAAAGTTTAGGAAACTCCCATTCTATCCGTTGAACTACGAGGCCTTGTCTTTATCAGATGTGATTTCAGACGGCGGCAAAGTTAGTTAAATTTTAATTTCTGCAGTCCAAAATTTGCAGGCATGCGGATATTATTGGCAATTCTAGATCGGATAAAAAATTGTGTATCTGAAAATCGAAGATTCCAGCAATGATGAGGCCGTTCATTTGCGGACGCTTTTTTTAGGAAATGCTTTCGGCCGATAATTCTTTTGTAAAAGTAGCTTCAAGATGTGCACGGTAATCGGCCATGTCGCGCACCAGATCGGCATTTTTCTCCACGTCGTGAAAATGATAGGAGGACATTGGTTTCATTCCGGTAAACGCATTCATTCTGTGAAACCCGAACAGCGGCCCGTCATCGACACTGCGCTCGCCAAAAAATTCGCCTGGCAATGTGAACGCCGTTTTTGGCGCATTCCAACTTGTCGTCACGAGATAGTGGCGCCCGTGAAGCATGCCGCCCGTGCCGTAATTTATTTCGGGATTTTCAGACGAACGTCCATCGCTGTTATAAATTCCCTTGCGATGCCCGGCCGTGAAAACTTCATCAATGTATTGCTTGAAGGCATGCGGCAACTGGAACCACCAAATAGGCGTGTGATAGATTATAACGTCGGCCCAGACGAATTTTTCGACTTCTTCATCGGGTTGATATCCGGACGCAATGTTGGTCTGGCGGATTCGGAAGCCGTTTTCTTTAAGGAATCCGAGGGTGACTTCGGCAACGGTGTCATTATAGCGCCCTCCGGAATGCCCGAAGTGTTGTCCGGCGTTGATGATCAGTATGTTTTTCATTTTCAATCACTTTAATAGTACGGAGCAAAATTACGCCAGACGGTCCTATAATTAAAACAACATAAATCATAGCTTTGTATCATTAAAATTATAGCAATGGTAAATCTGGAATGGTATCGGACGTTTAAGGCAATCTATAAATCCGGAACGCTCACGGGAGCTGCCGAGGCGCTGTTTATGTCACAGCCCGGCGTCAGCCTGCATTTGAGTTCATTGGAAGCGTATGTCGGATATCGCTTATTTGACCGGACTGGCCGGAAAATGGTTCCGACCGAGCGCGGCAAAGTCCTTTACAACGCCGTCGTCGATAGTTTGTCCAAATTAGAGGAAGCGGAAAAGAACTTTCAGCGCAGCACTGAAAAGCATACACCGACCTTATCTGTCGGGATGTGTTTCGAAACGTTCCAGGTCACGCTCGAGCCGTACATTGCAACGCTTGATTTCAACCTGATCATCAGTTTCGGAGAATATCCCATGATGCTCGATCAACTCGAAAAGGGCATTCTCGACCTGATCGTGACGCCGCAAAAGGGTTCATCGGCTCAAATCATACATGAAGCATTTTCATCGGAAACCATTGTCCTAGTTGCGGGAAACGCCATCGATGGGCACACTTTCGAAACAAGTGTGAACGATTCGCCTCAATCTGCCGAAGCATGGCTCAAAACCCAAAAATGGTATGGAACGACAGGCGACATGGAACATCTGTTGCGTTTCTGGCAGCTCAATTTTGAAAGCCAGCCAGCATTCAGGCCCAATTACATCGTACCCAACCTGAATTCGATCGTGCGATGTTTGGGTAGCGGGCAAGGGCTCGCGGTTATTCCCGATTTTCTGTGTCGCAAAGAAGTCGAATCCGGCCAGATCAGGCTGCTATGGAAAGGCTATAAAGAATTGACGAATACGCTTTATTTCGGACAGCGCCCTAACAACGTCCATCAGCAGGAAATCGAACTGATCAAGTCGTTATTCAGAAAGGAAATGGCGCCCCAACCGAAAACGTAGGAAATAAAAAAAGCCACCCGGTCTGGATGGCTTTTTGTTTTTGCTCCCCCTCTTGGGCTCGAACCAAGGACCCTCTGATTAACAGTCAGATGCTCTAACCAACTGAGCTAAGGAGGAAGATTTATATCTTTTAAGCGGTTGCAAAGATAAAGCGAAAATCTATTTTTGCAAACATTTTTGAAGAAAAAATCAAGAAATTTTATCTGTTTACGATCGCCTTGTAAATGTCGTTTCCGTTAGCGAACAAAAGCAATCCTATAAGCAATACAAAACCAGTCATTTGCGCGTATTCCATGAATTTGTCGCTCGGTTTGCGTCGTGTGATCATTTCGTACAATAAAAACATGACGTGCCCTCCGTCAAGCGCCGGAATCGGCAAAAGGTTCATCACGCCAAGCATGATCGACAGCACGGCCGTAATGTTCCAGAAGTTCTCCCAAACCCATTCTCCGGGGAAAATATTGAAAATGGCATAAAATCCACCGACTGATTTTATCGCGCCCGTTTCCGGATTCGCGATCGCTTTCAGCTGCGACCAGTATCGGACCAACCGTTCTTTCCCTTTGTTGATCCCGATAGGAATCGACTCAAAAAACCCATATTGCTCTCTTTTAAAATTGTAATAGCCCAAACGCTCCAGATTGCGCTCTTCCAGAACAGCCGGGCCAACCCCGATTTTACCCTCGGAACTCACATGCAACGTAAGCGCTGTTTGCTTTTCGTCGCGGATCACCGTGGCAGGAATCGATTTTCCGGCATATTGCGCCAGCATCGGCTTTGCCTCGTCATAATAACGCAATGGCTGTCCGTTTAGCGAGGTAATCACGTCGCCGGCCTTCAGGATTTCTTTGTTTTTTGATTTTTCGTCGAATCCGCCGACGGCAAACGGCATACGCAGCGCCACAGCTCCTCTGATCTTCGAAGAGGTCACTTGATCGATAAGGTTCACCGGCATTGCCAGATCCTTGCGCTCCCCGTTGCGTTCCACGGTAACCGATTTTGACAAGATGATGAGCTCGTTGACGCCACCGTCGAATTTATCTATCGGATTTCCGTTTACGGCCACGATCTTATCGCCCGTTTTCAATCCCGCTTTTTCAAGAACAGGATTCACAACCCAAACGCCATCCTTCAGATCGGTATTGTTAACGTAAAAGTCACCGTAGGCATAAGCGATCCCGATGTAGATCAGGAACGCCAGGATAAAGTTCACCGTAACGCCTCCAAGCATGATGATAAGCCGCTGCCACGCCGGTTTGGAACGGAATTCCCACGGCTGAGGTTCCTGAGACATCTGCTCGGTGTCCATGCTTTCGTCTATCATTCCCGAGATTTTCACGTATCCGCCGAGCGGCAACCATCCGATCCCGTAAACCGTTTCCCCAACTTTTTTCTTGAAGAGCGAAAACTTAACGTCAAAGAATAGGTAGAACTTTTCGACACGAGTTTTAAACAATTTTGCAGGTATGAAATGTCCAAGTTCGTGCAAGATGATCAAGAGCGAAAGGCTCAGCAAAAACTGGGAAAGTTTGACTACGATATCCATGTAAATGTTGAATTTGGGCAAAAATAGTGTTTTTGGGATAACGGTCTACCAACTAGCCCAAACGAACTGGTAAATGTTTGTTAATAGTTCCGATGCCAGATTCTTATGGATTAAATTTACGAATAAGCAAAAATCAAAAAAACATGCAGCAAATCGCCACAGCCTTGCTTTCTTACGGTATGTCTGGCAAAATTTTCCACGCCCCGTTTCTCGAATTGCATCCCGGTTTTGACCTTGTCGGATGTTGGGAACGTTCGCGAAAAATCATTCAGGACGATTATCCGATGGTGAAAAGTTACGCAAGCCTGGAGGACGTACTTTCGGATGCATCCGTCGATCTGATCATCGTCAACACACCAACCGAAACGCATTTCGAGTATGCCAAAGCCGCGCTTGAAGCCGGCAAGCACGTCCTTGTCGAAAAGGCGTTCACAACAACGGTGGCCGAGGCCGAGGAACTCAAAGAGATCGCCGATGAAAAAAATCTCAAGCTTTCCATATTCCAGAACCGCCGTTACGACAGCGATTTTAAAACGGTAAAAGATATTTTCGACAAGAACATTTTAGGTGAAACCGTCGAGGCGGAATTTCATTTTGACCGATACAATCCGAACCTGAGCCCGAAAGCGCACAAGGAAATCCGTTCCGGCGGATCCGGCATCCTCAAGGATCTGGGCGCTCATATTATCGATCAGGCCTTGCTGCTGTTCGGTTTTCCCGATGGTTTGTTCGCCGATATCCGTACGACACGCGACAATTCCGTGATCGACGACTGGTTCGATATTTCCCTTTATTACCCGAAGTTTCGCGTCCGGTTAAAAGCAAGTTATTTCGTACGCGAGGCGCTTCCGTCCTATGTCATTCACGGCAAAAAAGGATCGTTCATAAAAAGCCGCGGCGACATCCAGGAAGACGAACTCAAGACGGGCAAAAAGCCGATGGTCACCGATTGGGGCAAAGAACCCGACTTCAAAAAAGGCGTACTCCACACGGAAATCGAAGGCGTCGAAGTTTTCGAGCAAGTGCCCACGATTCCGGGAAATTATTACCATTTTTTCGACGATTTGTACCACGGCATCAAAAAAGGCCGCCATCTTCCCGTGACCGCCGATGACGGAATCCGGACGATGCGGATCATCGAAGCCGCCCTGGAAAGTGCTGTCGATAAAAAATTCATTCAATTCTGAGACATGGAAAAAAGACAATTAGGTCAGACCGATCTTGAAATCGCGCCCGTTGTTTTCGGCGGGAACGTTTTCGGCTGGACGATAGACGAAAAAAAATCATTCGAGTTGCTCGACGCCTTTGCAGGAGCGGGGTTCAACGCCATCGATACCGCCGACGTCTATTCGCGTTGGGCGCCTGAAAATTCAGGTGGGGAATCGGAGACGATTATCGGAAACTGGATCAAATCACGAGGGAATCGGGAAAAAATCATTGTTGCGACAAAGGTCGGGAGCGATATGGGCGAAGGAAAATCCCTCAAAAAAGACTACATCATAAAAGCCGCGGAAGCTTCACTTAAACGGCTCAAAACAGATTATATCGATTTGTATCAGACGCATTTCGATGACGAGTCGACTCCGGTCGAGGAAACCCTCTCGGCATACGATCAACTTGTAAAGGACGGCAAAGTGCGATGGATAGGGGCTTCCAATATGTCACGCGATCGCTTTACGGAATCGCTTGCAACGAGCGAGCTTCATAATTTCCCGGTCTATCAGACGCTTCAGCCGCACTACAATCTTTATGCCCGTGAAGAATACGAGAGCCAGTACGAACCGTTCTGCCTGAGCCACGGCCTGGGCGTCATCACGTATTTTTCGCTCGAAAGCGGCTTTCTTACCGGGAAATACCGCACCAAAGCCGATCTGAAAAAAAGTCCGCGTGGAGGCGATATGGACAAGTACTTCGACACGAGAGGCCTCAAAATCCTGAGCGCGCTTGATGAAGTTTCGACGATCCACAACACGACTCCGGCCGCGGTGGCTCTGGCATGGCTGATCAAGCGCCAATCGGTTACGGCGCCAATCGTCAGCGCGACGAGCATCGAACAAATGGAAAGCATCATTGAAGCTCCAAAATTGGAACTGGTGGCTGACGAAATCGGCCAGCTCAATTCCGCAAGCTTTTGGTAATATGAAGATTTTTATAACACGGGAATTTCCGGAAACGGGCCTCAGGCTTTTTAAAGAGGCCGGGATAGACGTCGAGCAATGGACGCAAAAACGCGACCTGACACAGGACGAACTCATTGAAAAGTGTAAAAGCGCCGATGGTTTGCTCGCCGCCGGGCGCATCGAACTCAACTCGGATTTTTTAGAAGCCTGCAAACACCTGAAAGTGATTTCGTTGTTTTCCGTCGGATACGACAATGTCGATATGGAAAAAGCCATCGAACTCGGCATACCGGTCGGGCATACCCCGGGCGTGTTGAGCAAGGCCACGGCCGACACGGCATTTTTGCTCATGCAGGCCACGGCCCGGAAGGCGTTCCACCATCACAAGCGGATTGCAAAAGGCGACTGGGAATTCTTTGATCCGCTGCTCGATCTGGGGCAGGATTTACAGGGCAAAACGTTGGGCATTTTAGGGCTCGGGAACATCGGATACGAAATGGCCAAATCGTCCAAAGGCGCCTTCGATATGAAAATCCTGTACCACAATCGGAGTTCCAACGAAAAGGCCGAAACGGAACTTGGAGCGCAAAAGGTCAGTTTCGACGAATTGCTGGAAAACAGCGACGTGATCTCGGTCCACGCGAATTTGTCGGAGGAAACCGAGAATATGTTCGACGCCAAAGCCTTTTCCAAAATGAAGCGGACGGCGATTTTCGTCAATACCGCCCGCGGTCCGATCCACAACCAATCCGACTTAAAAGATGCTCTGAAAGACGGGACGATTTGGGGAGCAGGGCTCGACGTAACCGATCCGGAACCTATGGACAAAAACGATGAAATGCTCGATTTACCCAATGTTTGCGTTTTGCCACACATCGGATCCTCCACATTTGAAACACGAAACGCGATGGCCGAACTTTCTGCCAGAAACGCAATTGCCGGTCTTGAAAACAAACCTTTACCACGAGAGGTCAGGCCCGAATAAACAACGACTAAACTAAAACAACCACCACAATGACGCCACAGACCTTTATTTTTGACGATGACGGGCAAATCCCGAACAGCCATCTGCCTTTGCTTTTTTACAAGGGTGTTTTTCTCGAGGAATTTGTCGATGCCGATTCTATGATTGCGCATTTTCGCGATTTCGGATGGAAGAATGCCTGGAAAAACGGCGTTTACGAGTATCATCATTACCACAGCATAACCCATGAAGTCATTGGGATTTACCAAGGGAATGCCATTTTGCAGTTCGGAGGCGAAAGCGGAGACAAAATGGCGGTCGAAGCCGGAGACGTCGTCGTAATTCCTGCCGGAGTCGGGCACAAACGCGTTTCCCAGTCGGAGGATTTTGCGGTCGTTGGCGCTTATCCCGACGGATGCGATTACGACATCATGAAAGGCGAACCTGGAGAACGCCCGAAGGCAGATGAAAATATAGCGAAAGTGCCCATGCCTGAGAACGATCCGGTCTATGGCAAAAATGACGGATTGCTGACGGTGTGGAATCTCGAAATGGTGCCGTAAACGGAATGTTCAGACCGGATGAACGTTATTGTTTTAAATGCCTACTCTTTTACGAATTTAAACGTCCGGTTTCCTCCATCGGTGAAAACGGTGAGCAAATGAACGCCTGACGCCAATCCTGAAACGTCAACCTTTTCAGATGTGGTTTCCAAAACCTGCTGTCCCAAAACGTTTGCGATCACGACTTTCTGTAACGCAGCGCCCAAAGGCAGATTCACGTTCACGACATCCTTCGCAGGATTCGGATAGATGTTCGCTCCTGCCAATGTAGCGAAATGCCCTACGCCCAGATCAGCGTTGCTGTCGCGGGAGATCAGATGCCTTTCAGGATCGAATTCGACCGCGGTTACCGTAAACGGAACCTGCATGTTGAACGATTGTCCGTTAAACGTATTGTTGAGGACAAGATCCATCTGCTGTCCCGAAGCGCCGTAAACGCGGACCGGAACCGGCATTTCAAAGAAATTTACCGATGGATGCGATTGCGTCTGGTTCACCGTCAGGCGGCAAATCCCATTCGACCAGTTTGCCGCTGTAATAGAATACGTCGGATATCCCTGGCCGTAAATCCAATCGGCAAAGAAACCGTCGAGGTTCTGTCCCGACGCTGTTTCGAAATGCGCCTGCAAATCTGCGGTAACGGCATAAGAGTACGCCAGTTCCGGGTCGTCGAGATAGTTCCGCAAAGCCTGGTAAAACGTAGCGTCTCCCAATTTCCAGCGCAGCATTTCCAGGACCATGGCACCTTTGCTATAACTCAGGCGGCTGCTAAAAATGCGGCCGACGTCGGTGGCTTGCTCATCCGTCAGATAAACCGCTCCGCCAGGCGATGACGTGATATAATCGATCTCGCCCGCTTTCCACGATATAAAATCCGGAACGCCGTCGAGATGCTCGATCGTCAATCCTGCCATATAGGTCGCAAAACCTTCGTTGAGCCAGATATCCTTCCAGGTTCCGCACGTCACTTTGTCGCCAAACCACTGATGGCCAATCTCATGAGCGATCAGGTCGCGGCTGAAATCGGCCATGAATGAAACCGTGGTATGTTCCATCCCGCCGCCCCAGGAAAATTGGGCGTGCCCGTACTTTTCGTTTGAGAACGGATACGTTTCAAACAATTCCTCGTACAAATCCATGATTGCCGGCGTTTGGCCAAAACCCGCCTGGGCTTCCTGAAGATCTTCAGGGAAAACATAATTAACAATAGGAAATTCATTAGGTGGCGAGCCGGCCTGCAACGTAAAGACGCTGTAATTCGTCACGGCGATCGCGATCAGATATGCCGGGATCGGATACGAGTGATGGAAATGGGTCGTCTTATTCCCTCCGGAATTCGTAACGCCAACCTGGACGCCGTTCGAAACGCTCACATATTGGTTCGGAGCCGTGATATAAACGTCGATGCTGTCTGCCTTATCGTTGAGGTCCTGCTTGCAAGGCCACCAGTCACGTGCGCCGAAAGGTTCCGACAACGTAAAAAGCTCGGGCACGCCATTGTGCGAGGTCGTCGTAAAAGACTGTTCGCCAAAGCCAGGGGCGCCGGAGTAACTGATTACGACCGTGGCCGACGCTCCGGTTGCCAGCACATTGGGAAGCGTAACGATTAATTCTTCGTTTGCCTGGCTGAAGTTTAGGAACGCATTGCCCAATTTTACGGAACCCACGGTCAACTGCTCGGTGAGGTCGAAATGGACCGTGCTCATATTGGAAAGAGCGGTAAACGTCGTGGTAACCCTGCCCGTTATAAAATATTCGGCGGGATCGACCGTAAATTCAAGTTTGTGGTACGTAATATCGTAGTTCGCCGTATTCGGGTTAACCTGGACCGAAAGCAGGCTTTCCGCCGATTTCATTTCAGCTTCGGCAATGCGCGCGACACGAGCCGGTGTGTTCTGCGAAAAAGCGGATACCGCAAAAAACCCAAGCAATAAGTAAATCTTTTTCATGGAAATTCGAAAATTTCAGCGAAAGTAGTCATTATCAATCTAAACGAATGTTAATGCGGCAATAAGATTTGTAGTTTTGCAGCTAATCCCGCTGTTCGCTGTAGCCCTTTCCGCAAGGCCGGCTTTTGCAGGCGGTTCTCTGGCTTCCGTTGGTCGCCATCAAACCGCCGCAAAACCATGGCCGTGCGGTTTCGGGGCTGCCGCTGCCATCGGGGCTGTTTCGTGTCCGGAAGCCGCGTGAGGGATTGAAGCGGCATCCTTTTGCCTGATGAACGGTTCTTTGTAGCCGACGAGTCCTGGCAAAAGATATAGCGGAAAGCCCGACGGCGGCTTCACCGGGATTCATTCGAGCGTATCACTTCAAGCCGCCGGCACGCCCGATTCAAAAAAATCCCAAACTTCAATCCATTTAACTAAATTTGCCACTCATCAAAAAAAATCACCGCCATGTTACAGATAGCTTACATTCGCGAAAACCAGCAAAAAGTGATCGATGCACTTGCCAAGCGCAATATGGATGCGTCGGCTCTTATCGCAGATGTCGTTTCGGTTGACGAAAACCGTCGCGCTACGCAAGCTGAACTCGACAACACGCTCGCCGAATCGAACAAGCTTTCGAAGGACATTGGCGAAATGATGAAGAACGGCGAAAAGGCCAAAGCCGCGATCCTGAAAGAGAAAACGGTCGCGCTTAAAGAGAAAAGCAAGGAATTGTCTGAAAAATTAGAAGTTTTCGCTTCCGATCTTACCTCTAAATTATATACGATCCCGAACCTTCCGGCTCAGATCGTTCCTTTCGGGAGAACGCCTGAGGAAAACGAAACCGTTTTTCAAAGCGGCGACATTCCCGAACTGCATGGAGAGGCGCAACCGCATTGGGATCTTGTGAAAAAATATGATATCATCGACTTCGAGCTTGGCGTGAAGATCGCCGGTGCCGGATTTCCGGTTTACAAAGGGAAGGGCGCGAAATTGCAACGTGCTTTGATTTCTTATTTCCTCGATAAAAATACCGATGCAGGTTACGTGGAGGTACAGGTTCCGCATCTGGTTAACGAAGCGTCAGGCTACGGAACGGGACAATTGCCGGATAAAGAAGGGCAGATGTACCACGTGGGCATCGACGACCTTTACCTGATCCCTACCGCTGAGGTTCCGGTGACGAACTTGTATAGGGACGTTATATTGTCTGAGAATGATCTTCCTGTTTTGAACACGGGTTACACGCCTTGCTTCCGACGCGAGGCAGGATCTTATGGCGCTCACGTTCGCGGGTTGAACCGTTTGCACCAATTCGATAAGGTGGAAATCGTACGCATTGAGAAGCCTGAAAATTCGTATGCGGCTCTCGACGGAATGGTCGACCACGTTAAAAATATCCTGGATGAATTGAAACTGCCGTATCGCGTGTTGCGTCTTTGCGGAGGCGATATGGGATTTGCGTCGGCGCTGACTTATGACTTCGAGGTGTTTTCAACGGCCCAGGATCGCTGGCTGGAAATCAGTTCGGTTTCCAACTTCGAGACATTCCAGTCTACGAGGCTCAAACTGCGCTTCCGGGACAAGGAGGGCAAAACGCAATTGGCACATACCCTCAACGGAAGCTCGCTGGCCTTGCCGCGCGTTCTGGCAGGCATCATCGAGAATTACCAGACGCCGGAAGGTATCGTGATCCCGGAGGTGCTGAGAAAATATACCGGTTTCGATATCATCGACTAATACATAAGCCTCCTGCCGGAGGTTTTTTTATCGGGAACCTTTAAGCACAATAAGCGCATTGAGATCATTAAGAGTTATGAGTTTATGGATTGAGATACTTTCCCACATCTGCAAAGCCTAAACTTTATGAACTTAATGCATTTAACGATCAGAATGGTAAACCTATTGTTGAAGGAAAGAACCTAAGACAAATTCCCTGTAAGCACAATATTTTCCAAACAAAACCGCTTTTCATCTGGCGCACCCTATCTTTGCCAATGTAAAAAAGTAGTATATTGGTAAAGCCAAGCCATAACCTGAAATGAAACTTAAATTTGCCCTGATCGCCTTATTTTTTTGTTTTGCCGCTATGTCGCAAAACGATCAGTTGGCGCAGAATTACTTCGACAAAGGCGAATTCGAAAAAGCGAAGGTAAGCTATCAGGAATTGCTCAAGAACCAGCCTTCGAACAGCATCTACTTCCAGCGGCTTGTTGAATCGCATCAACAGTTGCAGCAGCTGGACGATTCCGAAAAATTGATCCGGGAACGTTTCGAGCGCTACAAACAAGGTGGCCTGCTCGTAGAACTTGGATATAATTTTCAGCTTCGGAAAGAAGAGTCTAAGTCAAAAAAATATTACGAAGACGCTTTGTCGAAAATCAGACAAAATGCCGGCGACGTCTATACCGTGGCTTCTTCGTTCGAAAAGCGATCGCTCCTCGATTACGCCTTGCGTGCCTATCAGCTTGCCATTGAAAAAGAGCCGAAACTGAACTTCAATTATCAGATGGCGATGCTCTACGGACAACAAGGCAAGGTCGACCTGATGATCAATATGTTTCTAGACGAAGCGTTCGCCAATCCGCATAGCACGATCGTAGTGCAAAACCAGTTGTCGCGATTCATGAACGAAGACGCCGACACCAATTTCAACGACATTTTGCGAAAGGCGTTGCTCGTTCGCGCCCAGAAGGACCAGGACATTTTCTGGAACCAATACCTGAGCTGGTTTTACGTTCAGCAAAAGGAATACGGGAAAGCATTTGTGCAGGAAAAGGCGATCTATAAACGCAATCCCGAGTCGTTCTTCAACATCGTAAATCTCGCGGAATTGTCGATCCAGGAAAATGACGATGAAACCGCCAAAGAGATTTTCTCCTGGGTTTTGCAGAACACGACCGATATCGAATTGCGGGTCCAGGCGAATTATTACCTCATGGAAATGCGGGTTGCGGCTGCCGCCGATAAAGAAAACGCTCAGATAGAGGCCGATTTTATAAAATTGATCGATGAATTCGGGCTCAATCCGTTTACGCTGCAACTCCAGATCTTGTACGCTCATTTCACGGCTTTCAACGTCAGCAATCCCGAACTTGCCAAATCTATGCTCAAACAGGCACTCGAACTTCAATTGAACCGTTACCAGCAAGCCGACGTGAAAATGGAGCTCGCCGACATTTTGCTGTACGAGGAAAAATTCAACCAGGCGCTGATCTATTATTCGCAGATCGAGGATGACCTGAAAAACGATGCGGTCGGACACGAAGCCAGCCTGAAATCGGCTCGGACGAGTTATTTCAAAGGCGATTTTACATGGGCACAGGCTCAATTAAAGACGTTGAAGTCAGCATCGACCCAATTGATCGCCAACGACGCTTTGGAGTATTTTCTTCTGATATCGGACAACACCGTCGAAGATTCCACGCAAATTGCCCTCAGGAAGTTCGCCCGCGCCGATTATCTGCTTTACCAAAATAAGACAAAGGATGCTTTGGCCGCATTTCAGGCGATACTTCAGGAGTTCAAAGGCAAGGAAATCGAAAGCGTGACTTTGTTGCGACTCGGCAGCATGTATGAGAAAACAGGTGATTTCAACACAGCCCTGAATCTTTACAAAAGCATTCTGGACAACCACGCAGACGGTATTTACGTTGACGAAGCCCTTTATTTTTCGGCTGATATCTACAACTTACGGCTAAAAGACCCCGAAAAGGCAAAACCGCTTTATGAAAAGGTGATTTTCGAGCATCAGGACAGCATACATTTTGTCGAAGCGAGGAAGAAATATCGGATGTTAAGGGGAGATGCGAATATTTAGACGAACGTCGAAAGTCGAACGTCTAAAGTCAAACGATTACATACAAGCAAAATCGGTCAAAATAGTCGGCAACAGAAATTTATACGGGCAGATAAGTCTAAAAACAATAATATATAACCCAAATTTACGCTGACAGATCGTTCGACATTCGACTTTCTACGTTCAACAAAAAAGTTCGTTCGCCATTCGACACAAACGATTGAAACTAATTTATATTAATCAGAGAGTCGTTCGACTTTCGACATTCGACATTCGACAAAAATGATCATCTACAACGTCACCATCAACATACACGAATCTGTCCACGACCAATGGATGGATTGGATGCAGCACAAACACATCGCCGACGTGCTGGCCACCGGGAAGTTCATATCGGCCAGAATGGTCAAGGTCCTGGTAGAGGAAGAAATGGGCGGCGTTACGTATTCGTTGCAATACACGGCTGAAAATCGCGACATGCTCGAGCGTTATTACAATGAAGACGCCGATCGCCTGCGTCAGGAAGGTGCGACGCTTTTTGGAGAAAAAATGCTCGCATTCCGCACGGAATTGGAATTGATCTCTGATCATAGCATCGTTTAGAATGGATAAGGTAAAAGCTAAAAAACACCTCGGGCAGCACTTTCTCAACGACGAGAATATCGCCAGAAACATTGCAGACTCCCTTGTGGGAAGCGGATATTCCGATGTGTTGGAAATAGGGCCGGGCATGGGCGTTTTAACAAAATATCTGCTCGAAAAGGAATACACGACTTATGTGGTGGAAATCGACAACGAGTCCGTGGATTATCTGAATGCGCATTATCCGAAATTACACGGGAAAATCATCTCCAAAGATTTCCTCAAATACAACATCAAAGAAGTTTTTGATGAACGGCAATTCGCTATCATCGGCAATTTCCCCTATAACATTTCTACTCAGATCGTATTCCGGATGCTTGATTTCCGATATCAGATCCCGGAATTTTCGGGCATGTTCCAAAAGGAAGTCGCCGAACGCATCTGCGAGAAAAAAGGCAGCAAAGCTTACGGAATCCTGTCTGTTCTCGTTCAAGCCTTTTACGAAGCGGAGTATTTGTTTACGGTCAGCGAACACGTCTTTACGCCGCCTCCGAAAGTAAAATCGGGTGTTTTGCGCCTGACGCGGAAGGAAAACTTTTCGCTTCCCTGTGACGAAAAGCTGTTTTTCAGGGTGGTTAAGACCGCTTTTAACCAGCGAAGAAAGCAGCTCCGTAACAGTTTAAAAACATTCGGCTTGTCTGAAACATTGCGCGAAAATCCTATCTTTGACCTCCGTCCGGAACAGCTGGACGTAGCGCAGTTCATTTCGGTAACACAAAATATCCAGGCCGATGGAGTTCAAAGTCAGTAAGGAATTAATCACGCAGCTCGAAGCGCTCATTCAAAGCAAGGACGACAGGGAACTGGAAGCCTTGCTCAACGACCTGCACCCCGCTGATATTGCCGAAATCCTCGACGAGCTTGACGCTTATCAGGGTACCTACATTTTCAAGATCCTCGATACCGAAAAAACGGCCGAAATCCTTTTAGAGCTCGACGACAATATTCGCGAGGACATTCTCGAGCGTCTTTCACCTAAGGAAATCGCCGAGGAACTTGACGCGCTCGACACGAACGACGCTGCGGACATCATTGCCGAACTTCCACAAAACATCAAAGAAGAAGTTATTCTCGAGCTTCAGGACGTGGAGCACGCCAAGGATATCGTGGAGCTTTTGCGCTATGACGAACATTCCGCAGGAGGTTTGATGCACAAAGAACTCGTGAAGGTGAATGAAAACTGGAACGTCCTGACGTGCGTCAAAGAAATGCGCATCCAGGCGGAAAACGTCTCCCGCGTACATTCCATTTACGTCGTCGACGATGAAGATCGGCTGAAAGGCCGCTTGTCGCTCAAGGATTTGCTGACGACATCGACAAAGACAGCGATCAGCGACGTTTACATCCGCAAACTCAATATGGTCAAGATCGATACCGAAGACGTCGAAGTCGCGCGTATCATGCAAAAGTACGATCTGGAGGCGATTCCAGTGGTGGATGAAATGGGCCGTCTCGTCGGACGGATCACCATCGACGACATCGTAGACGTGATCAAGGACGAAGCCGACAAGGATTACCAGCTGGCGGCGGGTATTTCCCAGGACGTCGATTCGGATGACAGCATTCTCGATTTGACCAAGGCGCGCTTGCCGTGGTTGGTTCTCGCTCTCCTCGGCGGATTGGTCTCGGTTCACGTTCTCGGTCTTTTCGAAGGCGCCATGGATGCGCACCGCAACCTGTTCTTCTTTACTCCGCTGATTGCGGCGATGGCCGGAAATGTGGGCGTACAATCGTCGGCGATCATCGTCCAGGGCCTGGCAAACAACACCTTGAGCGGGTCGCTACTGAGCCGGTTGGTCAAGGAAGTTTCGCTTACCTTGCTCAACGGGCTGATCCTCGCGGCCATACTTTTTGCGGGCAGCCATCTATTCCTCGACGTCGACCTGACGATTGGAATTATTGTGAGCATCGCACTGGTTTCGGTAATTGTGATCGCCTCGCTCATAGGAACTTTTATTCCGATATTACTTGACAAAATGGGCGTGGATCCGGCGCTTGCCACGGGACCCTTCATTACGACAAGCAACGATATTTGCGGGATACTGATCTATTTCTCGATCGCGAAACTCATCCTGGGTTTTTAGTCCGTACCGTTTTTACAATTTTTAGTTAAATGATGGCGGGCCAAGCAATTCTCGGTTACTTTTGCGATTCTAGCATTCGATGAACCATGAAATTCTGGCTGCCTGTTTTTATGCTTTTTTGTATCGCCAGTGTCTTCGCCCAACCGGACACGGGCAAAAACCGTTTGAATATACCACCCGTTACGCCTCCTGAAATCAAAGCGCCGGTCGTGACGCCTCCTAAAAAAGATCCGTATTACGTGCCGCCTTCGATTAGCGGGGAACCGTCGAAAAACTACAATCTGAATACCGATAACCAAATCAATTTCGGGGCGCCTAAACCCAAATTTGCCAATCCCGGCGATGCGGTGGCCGAGAAGATCAACAGAGAGGGCAGCGGCGGGAGCAACATCAGCATTCCCGAATTGCGCCAAAACAAGCATCTTGGCGAATTCCGCGTCACGAGCAGCTTTATTACCATCCGATACATTGATTCGGGGTATTTGATCGACGGAGAGCGTATCGCCGTTTACATTAATGGCAGGATGGTTCGCGAACTTCACGTTCGGGGCGGTGTGGAATCCATCGACATTCCACTGGATAAAGGCTTTAATAAGATTGCATTAAAAGTTACCGATGTCGGAACCGTATGGCCCAGCACGATCTCTTATGAAGTCTGGGACGACAAAAACAGGCAAATTATGTCGGAAACCTGGGGAGCTGATATTGGAATCATAGCAGACATGGTCATCATCAATGAATAATTTTTAACTTTGGCAAAAACGAGCATGTGATCGCCAAAATTCTCCACCTTGACAGCAACGATCCTATTTTGTGGGATCAGCTTAGTGACGCCGGTTTTATCAATCACGAAGATTATGTTTCATCCAAGGAAGAAATCGAAGCCAGAATTGCTGACTACGAGGGCATCGTGATCCGGAGCCGGTTTAAGATCGACCGTCAATTCATCGACAAAGCATCCAACCTGAAATTTATTGCACGTGTAGGCGCCGGTCTTGAAAGCATCGACCTCGCTTACGCGGAATCCAGAAACATTACGCTAATTGCGGCTCCTGAGGGAAATCGCAATGCGGTGGGTGAACACGCTTTGGCCATGTTGCTCTCGCTTTTCAACAAGCTCAACATCGCAGATCAGGAAGTTCGTTCGGGTGAGTGGAACCGGGAAAAGAATCGCGGACACGAACTTGAGGGTAAGACGGTAGGCCTTATCGGATACGGAAACATGGGAAAATCGTTTGCTAAAAAACTCCGCGGATTCGACGTTGACGTTTTATGTTATGACATTCTCGAGGATGTTTCCGATGCAAATGCGAGACAGGTTTCGCTAGAGGAATTACAGCAAAAGGCAGATGTTTTGAGCCTTCACATCCCGTGGACGGACCAAACCGACAAACTGGTCGACCGCGATTTCATCACTGCATTTTCAAAACCATTCTGGCTCATCAACACGTCCCGCGGCAAAAATGTCGTGACGGAGGATCTGGTCGAAGCATTAAAATCAGGAAAGATCCAAGGCGCCGGACTTGACGTGCTCGAGTACGAAAAATCGTCGTTTGAAAATCTGTTCGAGGGCAATACTCCTGAAGCGCTCCAGTATCTGCTTCAGGCAAAAAAAGTCTTACTCACGCCTCATATCGCAGGTTGGACCGTCGAAAGCAAGACGCGCCTGGCCCAGGTCATCGTCGATAAGATCAAGGCGTTGTATTCCGGAAGCGAAACAATCACCGTCGAGGAAAAGCGCGTGACGGGGATAGGAGGGATTTTCTTCAAGGCCAAAGATCCCGAATCGCTCAAAAACTGGTACAAAACACATCTCGGAATTCCCGTTAATGAATACGGTTGGACGTTCGGATGGAAAGACGAAAACGGGAGGGACGGTTCTACCCAGTGGTCCGTTTTCAAGGATGATTCGGATTATTACGCACCATCTGAAAAGCCGTTCATGCAAAATTTCCGGGTTCACGATCTTGAAAACCTGATCACGAGGTTGCAATCGGAAGGCGTCACGATCGTCGGCGGTCCGGATTTTTACGATTACGGAAACTTCGCATGGATCATGGATCCGGAAGGAAATAAGATCGAATTGTGGGAGCCGAAAGGCTGAATATATATTAGGTTTATTGAGCGGTTTTTCCGTAATTGGCCGGATAAACCAAACGTGTGCAGGCAGTCAAATACCTGGCTCACAACCAATAAATCAAACAAACATGGAAGAAATCAGAGAGGACGGGGAAATTCCCGTGTTTAATGTAGATCCGGTGTTGGTGCTCGTATTCGGGTTCCTGACCTGCGGATTGTACCTCATTTACTGGAACATCAAGGCTGCGGAAGTCCTGAACGCCGTCGCCAAACGAGAAGTGATCTCGCAACCCATCGCCATTTTCGCGGGATGTTGCATGCCGATCAACCTCTATTTTTATTATCTCGCCGGAAGGGAAGCTTTACCGCTTTTGTATCAAAGAACGGGTGAGCCTCAAAAGGACCAGTCGGTCGTGTTATTGATTCTTGGCTTTATTTTTCCGATGGTGGCCGCAATGATCGTACAAGGTGACATCAACAAGCTCTACAAGTAAGAAAAAAACCTACAAGATATTTGGAATTGCCGGGGCGGTTTTAACCCTGGCAGTTCCATTTTTAATTCATCTGACAAATGCAGACGGCCACCTCGCAACGGCCCAATCCTTTTGTCCGCTCAAGATGCTGACCGGATTTCCGTGCCCCGGATGCGGCATTACCAAATCGCTTGTGGCTTTATATGACGGCAATGTTCTGGAAAGTTTGCATTACCATATTTTCGGAATCCCTTCTTTCATTTTCTGCGTCGCATTGCTTATCCTTTTGCCTGTGGAAATTTATACCGGCAAAGACTATTTCAACTCGATATTTTACAGCAGGAAATTGGCCTGGGCGTTGGCACTGACACTTATCGGATACCATTCGATACGATTGGCATTCTTTATTGCAAACAACAGTTTCTCCGATATTTTACGGGAATCGATCTGGCGTTAAATCTCGCCTTTTTTCTCAAGCTTTCTCTCGAGTTCGGCCTGGAATTCTTCGAGTACGGGTTTAACAGTACTGTCCGGCAGATCCGCGATACGGATGTACATCAGTCCATCCACGGAATTGTTGAACAAAGGATCGACGTTGAAAGCGACCACTTTCGCATTTTGCTTGATGTACTTTTTGATCAGAACCGGCAGGCGCAAATTCCCCGGCTCGACTTCATCGATGATCTTATCGAATTTATTCAGGTCGGCTTCAGCCTCGTTGAACACGAAATCCTTGTCGGCGTCCTTCAGTTTGACCTTGAATTCCTTTTTGGGTGAAATATATTGGGCCACGTATGGATCGTAATAGTGCGACTTCATGAATTCGATCATAAGCGACTTCGAGAAATTAGAAAACTGGTTCGAAATGCTCACGCCTCCAATGAGGAATTTGTTTTCCGGATAACGCAATGTCGTGTGCACGATACCTTTCCACAACAGGAAAAGCGGCATCGGTTTTTGCTGGTATTCCGATATGATGAACGCACGACCCATTTCAATCGACTGGCTCATCATCGGGAACAATTCCGGCTCGAACCGGAACAATTCGTGCAGGTAAAAACCGTCTATTCCGTATTTCGGATAGATTTCCGTACCCAATCCCATGCGATATGCTCCGGCAATCCGCTGGGCTTCGTCGTCCCAAAGGAACATGTGGTGGTAATATTGGTCGTATTTGTCCAGATCGATCGACTCGTTCGTGCCTTCACCAACTTCGCGGAACGTAATTTCACGCAAGCGTCCGATCTCGTGCAAAATGTTCGGGATCTTTTGCGCTTCGGTAAAGAAAACCTCGTAATTTTTGCTTCGCGTGAAACAAGCGTCGTCGGTCTGGCGCAACATCGTAATTTCTTCGAGGATCTTGTCCTGATTGGCCGGATGCACGATTTGTTTCGGCGTCTTGTGGTTCGCCAGCAATTTGTTCGCGTTCAGAAACGATGGGTCGTTTTCGAAGGCGTTCGCCAACATATAGGTTTTAGTGCGCAGGAAGGACGTGTATTCTTCAAGCGACTGATATTCGTTTTGCTCGTTAACCGATATCGGTTTCCCGATCCTTACCTTGATGACACGCCTTTTTTGCGTAAGCAATTCCGATGGAAGCTTGGCCGTCCGCAACGTGTCGCTGATCTTGGAAAGGAGATAGAACATACGGCTGTTCTTCGCGTGGAAATAAATAGGTACGACCGGAACCTGCGCTTTGCGGATGACCTTTATCGCACCTTCTTCCCACGGCCGGTCCACCATCAGCTTGTCGTCCCTGTAAGTGGAAACCTCCCCGGCCGGGAACATGCCCAGCGGATGGCCGTCTTTGAGATGTCGGAACGTTTCCTTCAATCCTACCACGCTTGATTTGTCCTTGTGCGACTCAAACGGGTTGACCGGCATGATGTACGGCTTCAGCGGTTCGATGCGATGCAGCAAAAAGTTGGCGATGATCTTGAAGTTCGGTTCGCGGTCGAGCATCAGTTTCAAAAGCAAAATGCCGTCGATGCCGCCCAGCGGATGGTTGGATATGGTAATATAAGGCCCTTCTTTCGGCAGGCGTTTGAAGTCTTCTTCCGGAATCTCGAACTTGATCTGGAATTCCCCGATAATGGAGTTCAGGAACTCGACAACCGGCTCATCTTTGTGCCGATTGTAGATTTTTTTGAGGGCCGAAATACGAAGCACTTTCATCAGCACCCAGCCGGCAAAAGTCCCCAAAGCCCCATATTTGTCAGCATTTATCGCACGAGCGATTTCTTTAGCGGTGACGAGCCCCATTTGGTTTGGTTTATCGGGCAAAGATAGGGAAATTAGGCTATGTTAAGACATTGCAAAGTTTGCATTTCTCGTAAAAATTGCGAGGTTTATGTTGAGGAAAATGCAAATCCGGTAAAGCGTTGGAGGTTTGAGAGCGATAGTTTTTGTGATGGTGTTTAAGATTGTATTTAAGAGATTTGTGAGCGGGTTGAGAGATTTTTTTTGGATATGACGTCCCGCCCCGGGGGAAAAATAGCGATTCTGAAATTATATAGGGTACAGTAAATCTGTACTTATTGTTAAACCCAATATCCTCACGCCAATCCCCAAATCCATCACGGTAAAATCCCAACGAACTTTTTACCTTTACGCCTGATCATAAGCCATTGTTTCTATCATCAAGCCTTCATGCGTTATCTGTTCGGTCATCCAAAAATCATTATCTAACATCCACTCCATCCAATGAAAATCATCTCCTACAACGTCAACGGCATCCGCGCGGCCATCGCCAAAGGATTTATCGACTGGCTTAAGGTCGCTGATCCGGACATCATCTGCCTCCAGGAAACAAAAGCCATGCAGGAACAGGTTCCGACGCATTTAATCGAGGAAGCGGGCTATCCCTATCACTATTGGTTTTCTGCTGAAAAGAAAGGTTACAGCGGCGTAGCGATCTTGTCCAAAATCAAACCGAATCACGTCGCGTTCGGCACCGGAATCCCATCCATGGACGCCGAAGGCCGAAATCTCCGCCTCGATTTCGACGACTTTTCGGTAATGAGCCTGTATCTGCCGTCGGGCACGAACATCGCACGTCTCGACCACAAGTTTCAATACATGGACGATTTTCACCACTACATTTCCAATCTCAGGCGCGAGCTTCCCAGCCTTGTCATCGGAGGCGATTACAACATCTGCCATACGGCAAAAGACATCCACGATCCTATCCGCAACGCCAACGTTTCCGGATTTTTGCCTCGCGAGCGCGAATGGCTCGGCATGTTCATGGAATCGGGATTCGTCGATTCGTTCCGCCATTTCAACCAGGATCCGCACCAGTACACCTGGTGGACGTATCGCGCCAACGCCCGGGCCAACAACAAAGGCTGGCGCCTCGATTACCTTTTGGTGACCCGCGAAATGGAGCACAGGTTAAAACGTGCGCTGATCCTGAAAGACGCACACCATTCCGATCACTGCCCCGTGCTTGTTGAAATCGAGTGAATAACTTTTCCAAAGGCGCATCACGAACCATAAGTTGCGCTCTATTTTTGTGATCGGGAGCCAGTCCGGCTTTCCGCTGTATCTTTTTTCAAAATTGCGGTTTTGTACAATTTGCGTCGAGCTTACTGCGGTCGCTGCCGCAAATCGCGAAAACCGGTCAATTTTGTTCAAAAGGATGCCGCTGCAATCCGGGCTAGACAACAGTTCGAAATCAATATTCGTCATCGTTAAAACCGAAAGGACTGAATAAGGAATAACGAACAAGGAATAACGAAAACTAAACCAGACATGACCAAAAAAATCTCAGTAGCGCTTCTCATCGCGATCCTTTCCACTTCGTGCGTTTCCAAAAAGCTCTACACCGAACTCGAGGATAAATACGCCAAACTTAAAAAGGAAAACCGCACGCTGGCTGATTCGAACGACAATCTGACGAAAGAGAAAAACCAACTCGACCTCGATTACAAGGCGCTGCAGGATGAACTTGCCAGAACCAAATCAGACCGCGACAAGTTGCAGAACGACTACACGGCGGCGTCGAACAACCTCAAAAACCTTCAGTCGTCCTATTCCGCATTGGAAAAAAACAGCAACGACGAACTGCAAAGCAACATGACAAAAAACCGCGAGCTTTTGGCCAAGCTTGAAGCAAAGGAAAAAGCGCTCGCGGCAGAACAGGCTCGTCTTGACAAACTCAAATCCGATCTTCAGTCCAGTTCGCAACGACTGGCGGAACTCGAAAATATGATGGCGCAAAAAGACGCGGCCATGAAGAAATTGAAGGAAACGTTGTCGAAAGCGCTTAACAGCTTTGAAGGAAAAGGCTTGACCGTCGAGCAAAAAAACGGAAAAGTTTACGTTTCTATGGAGAACAAACTCCTGTTCGGTTCAGGAAGCTGGGCTGTGGGAACAGAAGGCCGCCGTGCCGTGACCGAAGTCGGTAAAGTGCTTGGCGTAAATCCTGACATCACCGTCCAGATCGAAGGCCATACTGACGATGTCAAATATCAGGGTTCAGGCCAGATCGCCGACAACTGGGATCTTTCAACGAAGCGCGCGACTGCCATCGTCCAGATTCTTCTCGAAAACAAAAATATCGCCCCGGGCAACATCACCGCAGCCGGTCGAAGCGAGTTCTCACCTGTCGCAGGAAACGAAACCGCCGAAGGCAAAGCCAAGAACAGAAGGATAGAAATTATCCTGACTCCAAAACTCGATGAGATTTCACGCATGCTCAACGAGATATAACAATAGAAATGAATGAAAAAAGGTTCCCGTTTAAGGAACCTTTTTTTTTGGCCTGGCGCTTATTTTATTCAATCGCCAGTTTCGTCTTATACGTATTGCCCTTATTGTCTTCAAGCATTACCAGGTAAACACCTCTTGCCAGATCTCCGGTCACGAAATGGGCGCCGAGCGTATTCTCGATCTGGGTATCGACCACGACCTTTCCTGTATTTTCATAGATTTTGAACTGTGCAGGATAAGGCAGGTCCGGTGCTTCAAGAAACACTTCTCCGTTAGATGGATTTGGGTATAATCTCAGTCCGTGGCGCGCAAAATCATCCGTACCCAATGAAGAATCGATGATCTTGTAGATCGTTCCGCCTCCGTTAACGTAAAGCTCCCCTTCGGAATCTTCCCCGAAAGTCGTTACAGATCCGGCAAAGCTGAGGTTTGTCGTCCATGTGATGGAATTTCCGCCCGGAGCGATCCAGCCCAATTCGCTGATGCAAAAATCCGAGAAGAAATAACGCCCTTCAAAATTCTGATAGTCGTTTCCGCGGTAAACAAATCCGCCGGTAACGGAACAGCCGCCGGTAGCATCCTGTACATATTGCGTCAATGGCATCGTCAGCGTACCGATCGGCGCACAGCCGGACGTATTGTAAGGAACGTTTCCTTCATAACATCTCCAACCCAAATTAAGGCCTGGCGTCAACGGAGCCGGCAAATGGTTGACTTCTTCAATATTTTCCTGTCCGACATCTGCTATCCACAAATCGCCGTTCTCTCTGTCAAACGACCATTTCCACGGATTCCGCACACCAACGTGGAAAATCTCATCGTTCCCGGCAACGCCGATGAAAGGGTTACCAGCCGGGATTCCGTATGGGGACGCTGAATCAACATCGATCCTGAGAATCTTGCCGAGATTTTGCGTTATAGTCTGAGCGTTATTGCTTTGGTCTCCGCCACCGCCACCGTCTCCTGTTCCGATGTACAAAAATCCGTCAGGCCCAAAGCGCAATGTCCCGCCATTGTGATTGGCTGCTCCGGGATGCGGAATGGTAAGGAGAGGCGTACCGCTTGTCGCATCGGCCACATCGGGATTTCCGCTGACCGAATAACGTGAAACGACCAGGGCGCCGTCTCCGCTTCTTGTGTAATAAACATAGAAGAATCCGTTGGTGGCGTAATTCGGATGAAAGGCAAGTCCTAACAATCCTCTTTCATTACCTGTTGCCACTACCGATGACGGAAGCGTCAGGAAACTGGTTGCATTTATTGCTCCTGTTGCAGGATTCAGGATCCGGATCGAGCCGCCTTGCTGAACGACGAACAATCTGGCGTCGCCGGCATTTTCTATTGCTACGGGAGACGTGAATCCCGAGGCCACCGATTGTAAACTGATCGTCTGCGCAAACGACATCGCGCAAATCAGTAAGAACGTGAGAGATAAAGATGTTTTCATATTTTGAGTTTTTAGGATGGATCTAAGTTAGCATATAAATGCTCAGATGCTTATCACTTGAAGGCCATAACCTTACACAATTTGTTGTCATTCAGCAGCATGTTCGCAAACTGTGATCACTGTTCATACAGAATACTCGACGAAACGCGCATTTTATCCGATAAACAGCAAATAACATTTGTAAGTTTATTCTTCTTTAATTGACGAACGTTTAACTTTTGTCTAACAAGTCTGAATTTTTCAAAACACTTGCGAAATAAGGTATTTAAGGCTTTCTGACTAAACTATTACGTTGTAGTGGGAATGTAAGAAAAGAATTATGCAGAAAAAATATTTGTGTATTTCGTCGATGAAATCATACATTTGGTCGAGTAATTTATCGTTATGAATTATTCGTCAAAACCATCATCAAACATTTTGCGTAAGAATTTGGGCCTTACAAACAAAGTCAACTTAAGTATGAAAACAAATTACTCTAAAGAAAACCCGGCGGAAAAGTTGCTGTGGGTGCTTCTTGGAATCCTGATCTTTCTTTTTGCATTTTCGTCCGCGAAAGCGCAATGTCCTACACCTCCCGGCAACCAAACCGTTTACGGCAACGGCACCTGGACTGGTTACGTTTATTCCGGATTAGACACGAACAATCCGCCGCAGAACGCCTTTACATCGGCCTCTTATCGCGGATTTATAACCCAGGCCGAGCAATTCGATCTTGATTTGGGGAATGGAGCGGTTACCGGCGCTAACGTCTGCGGATCGTATTCCGATTCATTTTCAGTGCGTTACCGGATGCGAAAAAACTTTACCGCCGGATACTATTCGATCACGATCGGTGGTGACGACGGCGTCCGCCTAAGTGCGGACGGTGGTGCGACATGGGTCATTTCCGACTGGAATTACCATTCCTACCAAACCGCTACTGCGACGGTTTTCCTTTCCGGATTCACAAGTCTCGTCCTGGAAAGTTACGATCAGGGCGGGCAATATCACGTCAGTTTCGGATACACGCTCTGCGCGACACCCTCCACGCCGCCAACGTCAATAAGCGGGAATGCGGCGATCTGCGCCGGAAGTTCCACAACGCTTACGGCAACGGGAGGCACATTGTCAACCGCCGGAGTGTACCAGTGGGGAACGGGAACCGTCGGCAACAATATCATAGCCGGGGAGACGGGCGTTGCCATTACGGTAAGCCCTGCGGCGGCCACGAACTATTGGGTCAGACGCGTCGACAGCGGGGCATGCAGCCAGACAACATCTGCTGTAAGCCAGCAAGTTACAGTTACTCCTATTTCATCCGCGCCGACGGGAATTTCGGGCACGACTACGATCTGTACCGGCAACAGCACGACGCTCACTGCAACGGGCGGAACGCTTGCCGCCGGATCGTCCTACGAATGGGGAACCGGCGCCAACGCTGGCCAAAACGTGATTTCGGGTCAGACGGGTGCGTCCATTACAGTTAGTCCGACGGCAAACACGACCTATTGGGTCAGGCGCGTTAACGGCGGAAACTGCGGCAATACACCGGCAGTGACAGTTATGGTTACGGTCAACAATCCTACGGGCGACCAGATTTCGTCCGGAACGAATTCCTGGATCGGATACGTGTATTCCACGATCGATGGAAATAACCCACCTACGAATGCTTTTTCTTCAACCTATCGCGGTTATATCACCCAGCCCGAGCAATTCGACATGAACCTTGGATCGGCGGCTTTGACGGGACCGAACGTCTGTGTTGCGCAACCTGGGAATTTTGCGATACGGTTTAAGATGACTAAAGTTTGGACGCCAGGCTATTACACTTTTACTGTCGGAGGTGACGACGGATATCGCTTCAGTATGGACGGCGGCGCCACATGGACGCTTTCGAACTGGGCGGACCATTCGTACGCATCGTCTCAGACCGCTTCGATTTTCCTTAGCGGAAGCCGGAATTTCGTCATTGAATTTTACGAACGTGCCGGAGATACGCGCGTCGTTTTCAACTATACGGCTTGCACCGATATTTCGACGCCTCCCACTTCGATTTCAGGAAGCCCGTCATTGTGTAACACCGATGGTGGCGTAACCTTGAGCGCAGTCGGCGGTACGCTGGCCAATAATTCCGTGTACCAATGGGGAACGGGCACCAATATCGGCGCGAACGTCATCAACGGACAAACGAACCAGACCATTTACGTGAACCCGAACGCCACCACCGATTATTGGGTAAGGCGTTACGATGTAACGTGCGGCGTTTATACATCAGGCGTGACCGTTAAAGTTTACAAAGGCTCGACGGGCCCGTACAGCATATCAGGTCCTTTTTCGATCTGCCCGAATGCGGCTGCGACCTTGACGGCCCAAGGCGGAACAACGGGAACGGGAAGTGTTTACCAATGGGGAACGGGTTCGGTCGCGGGACAAAATATCATTTCAGGCCAGACCGGCTCTACGCTGAACATCGCTCCGGCATCGACCACGACCTATTGGGTTCGTCTCGTTGACCAGGGGCCTTGTCCCGGAACCAATGCCGTTTTTTACACGGTAAATACGTATGTACAACCTACCGCACCTGTATCCGTTACCGGAATTTCGCCGATCTGTTCAGGATCTGGCGGTACGACATTGACGGCCAACGGAGCTGCGACGGGAAGCAACGGACAGTATCAGTGGGGAACAGGAGCTGTCGGAAGCAATATCATCGGAAACAACAACAATACGTTATATATCAATCCGAATACGACGACCACATATTGGGTCCGGATGTATGACGCCACTTGTAATACGTACACGGCGGCCGTTTCGCTACCTGTTAATGTTTCGACACCATCGACTGCGCCCACCACCATCACCGGACCCAACACGGTCTGCGCCGGACAAAGCATCACGTTAACGGCTTCCGGCGGAACCATGTCGGCAGGTGCTGTCTACAATTGGGGAACAGGATACACGGTTGGCGCCAACGTCATTGCCGGTGAGACTTCTTCTACAATTTCGGTGAACCCGACGGTACAAACCGTGTATTGGGTACGACGTGTGGATACGGCTCCGTGTAATTTCCAAACGCAAGGCCCGACTTTTGTGGTCAACGTCACCGGACAATCTTCGGCTCCTTCGAGCATCACCGGAACTTCCCCGATTTGCGCCGGATCAGGCGGAACAACATTGTATGCAAACGGCGCCACAATCGGCAACGGAGGGCAATATCAGTGGGGAACGGGTTCTGTTGCAGGAACGGGAACCATCTCCGGACAAACCGGTAACAGTCTATATGTAAATCCCACGGAAACCACTACCTATTGGGTCCGTGCCAGCGATCCTTCGTGTTCGGCGTTCTCATCTGCGGTCTATTTTACGCTTACTATTCAGACGCGTTCCTCTCAACCCACTATTACCGGCAACAACGCAATTTGTTCCGGTACAAGCACGACGCTTACTGCAGGCGCAGGGAATATGGGAAGCAATGCCGTTTACCAATGGGGATTCGGCACCGTCGGAAACAATATTATCAATGGGGAAACCGGTGCATCCATAACGGTGAGCCCGACAGTGAATACTCAATATTGGGTAAGGCGCATCGATGGAAGTCCATGTAACCTAACCACTGGTGCAGGCACGCGAACGGTAACGGTAACGGCCGCTCCGGTCGCTCCGACTTCAGTCAACGGTGCCCCGACGGCCTCTGTCTGTGTAGGTTCATCGTACACGCTTACCGCTGTTGGCGGATCAGGAACAAGTTATCAATGGGGAACGGGAACCGTCGGAAGCAATATCATTGGCGGACAGACCGGCGCTAACATCACGGTAACTCCAACGGTTACGACGACGTATTGGGTTCGCAGGTTCGTCGGCGGGAACTGCAACAGTTATTCCAACGAAGCCACCACGACCATCACTATGATGACGCCACCGGGCAATCCGACCGTTTTTGGTGAAAACCAATGGAACGTTTACGGATATTCCACAGGTGACATCACGCTTGACACCGCTGTTTATGCCGGATATTACGTTTCCACGGCACTCAACGTCGATACGCAGAACGGGACCAATAGCTGGAATAACCAGGCTTCACCTTCAAGTTCTGCCGGATGGAACGGATGTCCCGTGCCTGCAGATCAATTCACTTTTGTTTACAAGCGCAAAGGTTTTCCTTGCGGAACATATTCGCTTGCACTCGCCAACTGGGATGACCAGGTGCGCGTTTTCGTCGACGGCAATCTCGTATTCACCTGCGACAACTGGAACGGCGGCGGCGGGTGCAACAACGGCGTAATAAACGGCAGCTTCAACTTATCGGCGAATTCGGAAATCGAGATCCGCGTCAGAGAACAGGGAGGAAATTCCAATTTGAAACTTGATTTTACAAAAACCGACGTGGCTTCAACCGCACCGACATCGATCACCGGCGCCACGTCATCATGCTCCGGCCAGGCTGTAACGCTGAACGCGATTGGTGGAGCGACGGGAACCAACGGAACCTTCCAATGGGGAACGGCAACCGCAGGAAGCAATGTGATCGCCGGTGCGACGACCGCATCTATAACAGTAAATCCATCGGTTACGACAACGTATTGGGTCAGAAGGCGTGATGCACTTTGCGGAGGTACGACAGCAGCGGCTACGATTACAGTTACAGTCGGAAGCCCGGCAATTGCAGGAACCCTGACCTCTCCGTCGACGACCATCTGCCGCAATTCAATCGCGCAGGATATCGTCCTTAGCGGAAATACCGGCCCTGTCGTAAAATGGCAATACGCTAATAACCAAGCGTTCACGTCCGGTGTGACGGATATCGCCAATACGACCTCGATTTTAACATCGGCACAAATCGGAAACGTTCCGGCAACCCGCTATTTCAGGGCTGTCGTTCAAAGCAACGGTTGTCCCGCGGTTTACACCGATCCGGTCGTAATCACAATTCTTCCGGCCATAACCTATAACGGAACCTGGAGCGGAACACCAACGGCTCTGACTCCGATCGTAGTATCGGCTAACCTTTCGGTCACATCAACGGTCAACGCTTGTGCCTGCCAGGTTACAAACAATGCCGTCATTACAGTCCAGCCGAACGCGAATCTTGTCGTACAGCGCGAAATCGTGATCGACAACGGCTCGAATATCATAGTCGAGAACAACGGAAGCATCGTACAGGTCCAGGATGACGCGGCGAATTCAGGGACGGCTACCGTCAAGCGGAATACGACGGCAATGAAAAATTACGACTTTACATACTGGTCGTCACCCGTTCAAAACTGGACGCTTTTCAACCTGTCGCCGCTTACGAGATTCGACAAATATTTCAGCTTTGACCCCATCACAAACAATTATGTGACTCATACCAACGGTGCGCAGGTCATGCAGCCGGGCCGTGGTTATACCGTTCGTGCTCCGGCCGGATGGAGCGTGACCAATGAAACTCATGGCATTTACAACGCAACGTTTACCGGAATCATGAACACAGGAGTTATCACGACGCCGTTCTCTAAAGGTGCGGGAACGTTCAACCTTATAGGTAATCCTTATCCGTCGGCGATCGATATCGATACGTTTCTTACCGATCCTGCAAATGCCGGCCTCGTAAACGGAACGGTTTATCTGTGGACGCACAATACCGCAATCAGTGCCGCTACTCCGGGCAACGCCGTTTACAATTACACCGCCGACGATTATGCCAAGTACAACCTGACAGGGGGCGTCAAAACCTACAGCCCGGCACTTTCGGGAGGAATGGAGCCGACCGGGAAGATCGCCTCCGGACAAGGCTTCTTTATCGAAACCAAAGCTGGTCTTGCCAACGGAAGTTACACGGCCACATTCCGCAACGCAATGCGTATTGCCGGACAAAACGGACAATTTTTCAAAGCGTCCGGAACGCAAAATACGGCTTCACCATCAATCCTCGAGAAGCACAGGATCTGGCTCAATCTCCACAATGCCGGCGGCGCTTATGACGAGATGCTTGTAGGATATATCGAAAATGCCACGAACGACATCGACCGACTTTACGACGGGATCATTTTCAACGGTGGAAATTTCGTAAGCCTTTACTCACTGATCGGAACCGATAAACTGGCGATCCAGGGTCGTGCTTTGCCTTTCGATACGTCTGATGTGATTCCTCTCGGATACAAAACGTCGGTAGCCGGAACGTTTGTGATCCAACTCGAGCATTTCGACGGATTGTTCGACAACCAGAATGTATATCTTTTGGATAAATCCGATATGAGCTACCACAATATCTCAGAAGCCGAATATTCATTCACAACGGCGACCGGTACGTTCAACGACCGCTTCGAAATCCGTTACCAAAACGGCCAACTCGGTGTTGGCGACGTCGCTCCGGGACAAAACAGCGTCTACATTATTAAAGTGGACAAGCATCTTGAAGTCGACACCGGAAATTACAACATGACAAATGTCCAGATTTTCGATCTTACCGGAAAGAAAGTATATGAAAAAGGGGATATCAATGCCACGTTGTTCCGCACGAACGACCTGAACATCGCCGCACAGGTGCTTATCGTGAAGGTAACGCTCGACGACGAATCGGTCATCACCAAAAAAGTTATAATGTATTAGTGTTGTTAGTTATTAGCTGAAGGATCCCGTTTGAAAAAGCGGGATTTTTTTTGTGATAACCTGATCTATGGCAACGAAATCACGACGCTTACGGCATTTCCGCCAAAACCAACGGCGTTGACCAGTATGTTCCGCAAAGGCTTCTGAATTGGACTATCTCCGAACGGAGCGGCGATAAATTGTTGTTTTTCCAGCATCATAACGGCCATTTCAACGCTCAGGATTCCCGATGCCCCGAACGTGTGCCCGGTTTGCCATTTGTTCGTGGTCAGTAACGGTTTGTGGTTTCCGAAGACTTTTTCGATGGCTCGCAATTCCGTCAGGTCGCCTTTGATCGTACCGGGAGCGTGCATGACGATGGCGTCGATGTCGGTCGGATTCAGGTCTGACAAGGCCATTCTCATCGATTTCTGGAAACAATCCGCCTCCGTTGAAATCGACGTGTTGTGCTCGAGGATCTCGGTTGCGTATCCGATGCCGGAAATAATGGCGATCGCGTTATCCGATATGCCTTTTTCAAGACAACAGATCGCCGCCCCTTCTCCCAATATCATCGAGTTGCGCGTCTTACCGAAATCCATCGCACGGGACGGGAAATCGCCGTCTTCCCTGGAATAGATCTTCAAGGCCTGCATTTGCCCAATCGTAAATGGAGTTAATGGCGCCTCGCTTCCGCCGACGAGAAATTTATCGGACATGCCTGCATTAAGCCACGCAATTCCGTTCAGCAACGCATGTAGCGACGTGGAACAGGTTATGGAATGCGAAATTTCCGGCCCGTTTGATTGCAGATCATGGGCGACCCAGGAGGAAATATTGCCCAAAGTCGTTGTTGGGGAAGCCAATGTCGCGGCTTTGCCATCGCGAAGGAAATCCTCGAAATGCTTTTCGAACAACGCGGTCGCGCCTCTTGAGGATCCTATGTTTATGCCAAAAATATCGTCTTTGTCCCAGCCGGCTTTTTCAACGGCTTTTCGGGACGCGGAAATCGCGAACAAAACGGAATCATCGAGCGAGCGGTATTTGTTGTCGGAATTTTTAAGGGTTTCGATATCAGATCTTACTTCATCCGATAAAAACGCTGCCCAGGCCGAAATCCCTTCGAAATCTGCCTTTGAAAAAAAATGCGTAACTGATAAATAACAATCCCAAACGCTATCGCCGGAATCGCCGAGAGGGGAAACCGAGGCTACGGAAATTATGGAGACTGGTGTGAACAAAGCCGTTGTTTTTTCGAGCCGGAAAGATCATCCGACAGCAAATTCGCTGCAAAAATACGGTAAAGTTTACCAGACTTCTAAAAATCGTAACGCCATGAATGGGAAAAATATCAATGCGTGGGAGGATCGTAATAGCAAGTCAAAATCGACTTCAGTTCCGCGTTGGAATCCAGGACATCGGAAAATTCTTTCCAGCGATCTTCCCGAATGTAAACCTGCAGCGGTTGCTCCACCTTCCGGATTTCCGGCAAATTTTCACGGATCAGGTCGTCCCACTCTTTATAATAACGGAGCAGATCGTCCGGATACACCACTTTTCTGTCCGTACCTTCATCCTCAGCTTCGAACGGTTCTTCGACGTTGAGGTAGCCGTAATCGTCTGTAAGTTGCTCGCCCGGATGAATATCGCGCACGGCAATCTCGAAATCGTAGGCCGTGCTCATGCAGCTTGGACGGAAGCTGTGGTTGACGTATTTCGCATTATCCCAACACAACACTTTCTCGCCTTTGGAATTGGTAAACGAATATTTTTCGAGCTGTTCCCGGATCAGGTCCGGCATTTCGACTTCCCGATCCCTTGAATAAATCTGGTCCAGATCATCCTGAACCCAGGTAATAGTGCCTTTCGGAATGAATTTTTTGGCGACAAGGCCGTAGCCGATGGTCTCGCTGATAAATTTTAGTTCGGTATCCGGATGAATCATAAGCTGAATTTTGCCTATTAAAGTTACCGTATTTCCGATGTGAACGTTATAAGAATCAACGCCGGGATTTGCACAATTTTACGCGATCTCGTCGAGTGCTCGTTCGATGACGGAATAGACGCGCGTAAGCTGTTCGTCCGACATAATATAAGGCGGCAAAATATATACGATATTTCCCACGGGACGCAAAATCACGCCGTTACTTATAAAAAAGTCGTACAGTTTGTTTCTCAGTTCGCCATAATACGCCGATTCTCCTTCGGTTTTGATTTCAAGCGCCATAATAGTGCCGAGGATCCTCAGCGTTTTTACTTTCGGATGATGCTCAAATTGACCCGAATTGCGTTTATGGAAATCGTTTATCCGACGGATATTGGCTTGCATTTCTTCAGAAGCTAATAACTCGAAAGCCGCCAGCGCCGCTGCACAACCCGTGGGATTTGCAGTAAATGTGTGTCCGTGGAACAGCGCTTTGTTGATATCGTCAGAATAAAAAGCGTCGAAAATTTCCTGTGTGAATGTCGTAATGGCCATCGGGATGGTTCCGCCGGTGAGCGCTTTTGAAAGGCAGATCGCGTCCGGTTGCTGTGTGAGGTAATCGCAGGCGAAATTTTTTCCCGTTTTCCCGAAACCGGTCATGACTTCGTCGGCAATCGTAAGCACACCGTTTTGCTTGCATATCGAAATCAGTTCGTCCAGAAATTCCGGCTCGTACATGACCATTCCGGCCGCGCCCAAAACCAGTGGCTCGAAAATAAAGGCGGCGCACGAATTTTTAGCAATGACGGCTTTCAGTGCGGCGATTGATTCGGCTTCTTTCCCCGCAACGGGAACCGGAATCCTGACAACATCAATGAACATTCCCTGAAAAGCCTGGGTATAAAGCGAAATCCCGCTGGCTGCCATGGCCGCAAACGTGTCGCCGTGAAAGGCATCTTCAAACGCAATTATCGTTTTGCGCATGCCGCCTTTATTGTAAAAATATTGAAGCGACGCTTTGATCGCGACTTCCACTGCGGTCGATCCGTTATCGGAAAAGAAAACTTTTTGCTGATTGGAAGGCAGCATTTTGAGCAGTTTTTCCGCGACGGTAATGGCAGGTTCATGTGTAAATCCTCCGAAAAGAACATGCTCCAGCGTAGTAAGCTGCTTGTAAATCGCATCGGCAATAAACCTGTTCGAATGCCCGAAAGGATTCACCCACCAGGACGCGATCGCGTCTATATATTCTTTGCCATCGACGTCCCAAACCAGCGCGCCCTGGGCTTTCGCGATGGCAATTGGCGGTTTTGCGGTTTTATGTTGCGTATACGGATGCCATAAATAAGCGGCGTCTTTTTCTTGTAAAGTCATGATTTCAGAAGGTTTTCCCGAAACAGGTCGGCGTATTCGGCAATGACGTTTTGGTCGAAATACGGTTCGTTTTCGATGCGTCCGATCATTTTCAGGCCGGTTTTATTCAAGATGATTTTTTCCGTCGGCTGATTTTCATCTCCCGAAAAAATGATGCCGGCAATGTTCGCTTTCCGGTGCTGAAGCGCCTCGATCGTCAGTAAGGTATGGCTGATACTGCCCAGATAATGGCGGGAAACCACGATGACGGTGTAATCGGGACGGATCAGATCGGCAATCGTATCGGTTTCGTTAAGCGGAACGAGCAGTCCGCCGGCACCTTCAATAACGAGATGGTTTTGCGTTTCGGGTTCGGTTATATGTGAAAGCTCGATCCGGATTCCGTCAATCTCCGCGGCCAGATGAGGACTTGCAGCGGTATTCAGAGAATAGGAATTCGGATGAATCCTGGTTTTCTGATTCGAAACATATTTCCTGATTTTATGGCTGTCGGAATCATGTAAGTCGCCCGCTTGAATGGGTTTCCAGTAATCGGCTTCAAGTGCTTGCGTAACGATTGCCGATGCGACGGTTTTCCCCACGTCGGTCGAGCTTCCGGTGATAAAAAACTTCATGCTCCAAAGATACGTTTGTAAACGTTTGTAAGCATTTGTAAACGGATTTTTAACGTGGGTCTGTCGGCGTATATTGTTCGGAAACCGGAGAATTGAATTGCCGGATTTTCATAAATTTCGCGTACATTTAAACAGCAAATTATCCACATGAACCGAATCCAAGTTCCGCCTTACATAAAATTCGTATTCTTGTCCCTGCTCATTATCATCATAATTTTCTTTATGATAATGGCTAAGAAAATTCTGATTCCGCTTATGCTTTCGGGCTATGTGGCCATGCTGCTGACGTCGTTCTGCAACCGGCTGGAGAAACGAAAAGTGCCGCGCTCTCTTGCGGCTTTTATCGCATTGTTGATCGCATCGGTTTTCCTTGTCGGATTTTTATACTTTGTCATCACGCAGGTGGGAAGTTTTACGACCGATGTGGAAGCGAACATGGAAGCCAACCTGAATGCGCTGGTTTCGCGTGCCGACGCATGGATCCAGAACCGGACCGGATTTGATATTCAAATGGAACGAGGCTTCGAACTGAAAAAAGTGTTCAGTCTGGTACAATCTGACGACAAGGCGCTGACCGACTTTTTTGTCAAGGCGCTGGGAACGCTTTCCGACATTATTTTGCTTCCGGTTTTCATCTTTTTCCTGTTGATTTACCGGGACCACTTCGCCGTTTTTGTGAGCAAGGTTTTCAAAAGCGAGAAAGATTCCGATCTGCTCAAAAAAATCGCCGACGTTCGGAAAGTGGTCCACAATTACCTCGTCGGAGCCGGGAAAGTAATGTTGATCCTGGGTGTCGTCAATACCGGAATTTTGTTGGCTTTAGGAATCAAGCACGCCGTCTTCTTTGGTATGCTGGCTGGATTCCTGAACATTATTCCATATTTGGGTCCCGCATTCGGCGCAACGCTCCCGTTTTTTTTCGCGCTGTTGACGAAAGACAGTTTTTTCTATCCGGCGGCGGTTGTGGTGTCGTTTACGTTGATACAATTCCTTGAAAGCGCTTTTTTGACGCCGCGGATCACGGGTGCCAACGTCAACCTGAACGCCTTTGTCACGTTCCTGGGATTGTTGATAGGAGGCGCGATCTGGGGAATTCCAGGCATGATCCTCATCATTCCGACAATCGCCATCCTCAAAAAACTCTTCGAGCTGAGTCCCGAAACCGAGCCTTATGCCTATTTGTTTGGAGAAGAGGATCACCGTTGGTTCCGGAAGCGGAGGACGTAATAAATCTATGTGTTTCGGGAGTAAACCTGACGGATATTTAAGGCTTTTGTCTTAAAACAGAAGCGTTGTCAGATGATTCAAAAGTTCTGTTATTTCCGCTTCATGATTGTAACTGTGCAGGCAAATCCTCAGTCTTTCCTGTCCTTCCGGAACAGTCGGCGATAGGATGGCTTTTACTCCAAAACCCTGTTGCTGCAATTTTTCCGCGATGTTCTTAACCTTTTCATTTCCCGGAATTATGGCGCACTGTATGGCCGATTTACTGTACACGAACATCGGCTTCAGCGACAGCCGGTTCTTTTCCTGATTGAAATGAGCTATTTTTTTAGACAGCCCGTAACCGTTTGTTGTCGTTTGTAAATGTTTGTAAGCGCTTAAAATCGTTGCCACGGAATGCGGCGGTAACGCGGTCGTATAAATAAAACTGCGTGAAAAATTCAACAGATATGTTCGCAGTTGCCTCGAGCCTAAAACGGCGGCTCCGTGACAGCCCAGACCTTTCCCGAACGTCACAACCCTGGCAAAAATGTCGTTTTCCAAACCGAGCTGTTGAACCAGGCCGCATCCGTTACGGCCAAAAACGCCAAGGGCATGTGCTTCGTCGATAACCGCACGACATCCGTGTTTTTTGCAGATTCCTGTCAATTCTTCAAGATTAGGCGAATCGCCATCCATTGAAAATACCGATTCGGTGACGACGTATATTTCCGACTGGTCCGACCCGAACTTAAGTGTGAGTTTTTCAAGTTCTTCCAGATCATTGTGTCCGAATTTGAACGATTTGGCTTTCGACAAGCCAATCCCGTCGCGTATCGAAGCATGGCATAATTCATCGTACAAAATGACGTCCGAGCGTTGGGGAACGGAACTGAAAAACCCGACATTCGCATCGTAACCGGAATTGAAGATCAAAGCCGATTCGCAGTTGTGAAAATCCGCAATAAAGCTTTCGGCTTCCGCGTAAATTTTGTGGTTTCCGGATATAAGTCGTGACCCGGTAGATCCGTTTGTAAACGTTTGTTGTCGGATAAGAAAATCGTGAACATCATCGAATATTTCCCTGGACCGGGCAAAACCGAGGTAGTCGTTCGAATAAAAATCGACAGTAAATTCAGGAGACGACAGCGTTCTCAGGGCGTGCTCCTGTTCGCGTTTGCTTAATTTTTCCGATAACTTTTTTGGAAAGTCCATAGTGTAAAAGTAAGCAAATGATGGATTACAATGTCAGATTCAATACCTGTTGAATGGGTAACCATTAAGATCACTAAAGCCATTGAGAACATTAATCCAACATCCCGTTCAACTTAAAAATCTTTATTCTTAATAGCAATCCATTTTGATTTGTCCTGATGATTGAAAATAGCTCAATGGCTTCTTTACTATATCATCACAAATTTTTGCGAGCAGTGAAAGCACGTTGTTTTGCATCGCCAATGAACCGCAGATCATGATCTGGCCGTTGTTTTTCAGGACCGATGCGATGAATTCCGGGTCGCGCGCCAGCAAATCCACAACATATATTTTTTCGCCTTCACGGGAAAAGGCAAGATTAAGTCCCGCCAACTTTTTGGATCTGATTTTGGTGTCGATAAAATTACGGTAGGGCTCAAAAGATGCCGAATCCTTAAATCCGCAGAATAAATGGCATTCAGATTCGAGGATATTTTCGTCTATCATTCCTAAAAAAGGAGCGATTCCCGTTCCATTTGAAATCAAAATGGTTTGTTTCGCTCCTTTATCGAAATGAAATTCCGGGTTTTCAACAATTCTTCCTTTAATGACCTGGCCTGTTCTAAGGGCGTAGAGAAATTGAGAACCGATTCCATAAGCATGTCGCTTTACGCTCAACTGAATTGTTTTTCCAACTTTTCCGATGGAATACTGACGCTCGCGATGATCGTCCGCAGGATAAACGTTCAGCAAATCGCCCGACTGGAATCGCCTTTGCTTTTTAGGTTCAAGCCGGACGATAAACGCATTGTCTATCTCTGATTCTGTCTTTTCAACGACAGTGAATTTCTGTAGTTTATTTGGTTGTGCAATAATGGATTCCAGGTCCATTTCGACCTGAATATTCGCCCGGTTCGCCCATTCTCCCGCCCATTCTGTAAAGGATTCAATGGATTTATCGTTAATCGTACGGATTTCAATAAGCGGAACAAGGTTCGGCTGAAGCGACATCAGATTGTATACGTCAAACGCAAAACGGCAGAAATCCGGATAGGCGTGGGACCCGAATCCGACGACTGAAAAATTAACGGGCCTGTCCTGCAAATTGTGTATTATGTTTTGCAACGCTTTTTTGGCATTGGCAGGCGCTTCCCCGTTGCCATACGTCGCGGTGATGACTACGATGTGGCCGGCCGACCCGAACTTTTGGTAATCGTTAAGTTCTCCGAAAAAGGATTTTTGCCCGGATTTCAACAGCGATGCGTGAAACGTTTTCGCAAAGGCCATAGTACTTCCGTTTTCCGATCCGGCGAGGATGATGATTTCGGCTTCGTCTTTAGTAAACCTATTCCGGACTTTGGAATTGCGTCGTTTTAACGTCATCGCGAATCCGGAATAAATAAAATATAAAATGTTCACGCACGCAATGGCAAGGACAAGCGCCCATAAAATACTTGCGCGTCCTGTGTGCAGATCCAGTCCGAGGTTGATATAATTTTCAATCGATGGCGCTTCCTGTTCGCTCAGGATTTCGCCTGTGAATTGACTGACGATGATTTCCTTATCGGAAAGTTTTACGGGAAAATTATCTTCGGCATCATCCGAAAAGGGAAATTCAACCGATACAACGTTCGAAAGCGGAATCTGAAATGCCGGAAAATCCGTTGCGCTTTTTTGAGGTTTAGCCTGAATTTTATCGTAATCGATGTTATGGGAAACGTCCGGTTTTTCAAATACATCGAACTCGTTTAAGGTCAGGAAAATTCCGGTCAGGGAAATGATTAAGATCGGCAACAGCCAGATTCGTCCGAAGACAATATGATAAAATTGCAGCGTATTTTCACGGATCACATTTGAAAAGAATCGTGATAATCTGCGTTGGCGCTTTACGACGAGAATAGTACCGGTAATGGCGATCAGGAATAGAAAAAGTGCTGTCAGACCCATAAAAATCCGGCCCAATCCGTGCAGGAAAAGCGAGCGGTGAAGCGTGGTCACGAATTGAAAGAACTCGTTCGGGCGTGTAACTTCTCCCAAGGTTATCGCCGTTTCCGGATTGATGTAGACTTGTCTGGAATCGCCGTCTTTTGTGATAACGTCTGCCTGGACGAATTTTCCTTTTTCAATTTTTATTTCAATGACCTCGTCAAAGTTTTCCCTGGCGGCGCCAATAGTTTGAGCAAGAGTTACATTATCGAGATTGTGAATGGCATAAGGTTGCAGACTGTCCGAAACCGGTTCGAAGGCCAGAACCAGTCCCGTCAGGGAAGCGAGAAGGATAAAAATAAAAGAAGATACGGCCAAAGCGAGATGGCTGTATCTCCAAATGGAAATCGTCATTTTTCAGGCTTTAGTCCTTGTTGGGCATAAGGCGAACGTATCGGATATAATTGCCACCTTCCGTTTTGCCGGAAATATTTTCACTCGTTAGCGGCACCTCAATGTCTTTTACGTTGTATTTCTGGTTTTCTACCGCTGTTTCGAAACGCAAGGAGTAACCCGCGTCGATCTTGGCTTTTTCGATTTCCACGACATTGACGCTGCGATCGCCGCCCGCCATGGAAGCGCCGGTAATGGCCGTGATATTCTGCTTTTTCACTTTTTGGAACTTCCACCATTCCTTTAGGTCCGGATACCATTTTTTATCTCGTCCCATGACATACAGGGTCTGCTCGTATTCACCTTTTCCGTTCACAAGCGACACCACGATATACGCGCCTTCACCAGGATAATTGGACATTTGGACCATGCATTTATATTTGTCGGACTGAGCATTTGAGGTGCCCGATACCAACAAAAAAGCAATCGCGAAAATTTTAAAAATATGCTTCATTATTTGAGGAAGTCGATCGAGATTTTATTTTGTTTGAATGCTTCGTTTTCAGATGCGAGTTCGTAGGCGGTTTCGTCCATGTCGGTTTTATCGGACGTTTTGGCACCGATCGAAATCAGATATTTCAGGACCTCGTCGCTTTTAGACGTCATTGCCGCTTTGTGAAGTGCCGTCATGCCTTCCGCGTTCTTCTGGTTCACGTCAATCCCGAAATCTTTTGCTTTTTTGATCAGGTCCAGGTCGTTTTTGGCAACGGCCAGATGGTACATCGTGTTGCCGTTCTTCTGAGGTTGTTTAAGGTTGATGCCTTTTGCTTCCAGCAGCTTCAGTTTAGCAGCGAAGTCCGAGGTTTTTTTTGCGTTGAAAGATTGGATCAGGTAGTATCCGATAGTATTTCCGTCGACATCGGCGATTTTCACGTCGGCTCCTTTTTCGAGCAGCAACGCCACGATTTCCGATGAATTATTCTGAACCGCCATTGACAAAGCAGACTGGCCTTTAGCGTTTACCGTATTGATATTTTTGGATTTACCGGCCAAAAGTTTCAGTAGGGCAATGTCGTGGTTGGCGGCCGCGGCGTTCATTAAAACCGTATTGCCATCTTTGGTTGCCTGATCGGCATCGACACCTTTCGAAAGGAAATAATTTACGATTTCAGACTGCTTATCTTTCCGGACGATGTAGTGCAAAGCGGTTTCCCCATTTACGCTCCGGGCATTTGGACTGACCCCGTTCGATTCAAGGAATTGGTAGGTTTCAAGCGTATTCGTATTGGATCGGGATCCTTGCGCTGCCATGATCATGGCGTTGTCTGTGAACCTGACGCCTCTTTTGAGCAAATTGTCCATAACGGAACGGTTCCCGCTTTTGGCCGCGTAGTCCAGGGTTGTTCTGCCATCGGCATCCTTGCTTTTCACATCAAGTCCTTTCGAGGCGAAATAGTCGATCAGCATCATATCTTTGGCGCTTGCCGCGGATAAAAGAATGGCATTTGCGCCGTCGTGATCGAGATCTTTTTTCAGGTTTGCGCCATATCGGATGCACAGGTCGTACACTTTAGTATTCGATTGTCCGTTTGCCGCCGCGAAATTCAGCACCGTATACCCATGGTCGTCGAGAAGGTCGGTTTTGGCGCCTTTTTCCTTGAGATATTCCATAAGGTCGGTGTTCCCGGCATACGCCGCCCAAAACAAATAGGTCCGGCCGTCATGCGTAATTTTGTTGACGTCGTTTCCTGGTTTTGATAGCAGATATTCGATAGTTTCTTTCGGAGCTTTTTCCAAAATCGCGTAAACGGTGGCGTCAAAGGCGTTGGAATTGAGCTGTGTCGCGTCGTTGCCTTTTTGCTCGTCTAATTTGACGGTTTCTACGCCTGGGGCCGATTTCCAATAGGCCCTGTCGAGGAAGATATTATTCTGGGACTGGGCGGACCATCCGAAAAAGGTCATCGCCAATAGAATGAAAATATGTTTTGATTGCATTGCAGTGAATTTCAGATGCGCAAAATTACACAGAATCATTCTAAATAATGCTGAAATGGACAAAAAAATGTGCAAGGAGCAGTTTGGTTTTTGGGGATTTGATGTGGAAAATCTGTTTTGTTATGGGGATTTTCTATTAAAGACCTGTCTGATTTTTCCACTCCAAAACTATCAAATCACTCCCGAAATCCCATAAAAAAAGCCGGAACAAATCCGGCTCTGTAATTTCAAATATTCTTTAGTCGACCAGTACGATCACTTTATTGTCATTCATTTCTATCGTTCCCGAACTGATGGCCAAACTATACGTTTTCTCGTCGATCTTGATAAACTTACCGGCCACATCTTTAGCAAAATGGAAGCCATTGGCTTGTATTTTTACGATGCCTTCCGTCAGAATCGAGACGATAGGAGCGTGGTGGTTCAATATCTGGAAACTTCCGTCGACGCCCGGCAGGGTCACTGCGGTCACTTCTCCTGAGAAAAGCGTGGCTTCGGGTGAGATGATATCTAATGTCATTATTATAAAATTTAGTAGCAGGAGCAGTGGCAGTAACAGAGACGTCTGCCGTCTGCCACTGCTACTGCCATCTGAAATTACGCTTCTGCAAGCATTTTCTGACCGGCCTCGATCGCATCTTCAATAGTCCCTTTAAGGTTGAAGGCCGCTTCAGGCAAGTGATCCAATTCTCCGTCGATAATCATGTTGAATCCTTTGATGGTGTCTTTGATGTTTACCAAAACACCCGGGATTCCTGTAAACTGCTCGGCAACGTGGAACGGCTGAGACAAGAAACGCTGAACACGACGTGCACGTGATACCGACAATTTATCTTCTTCCGACAATTCTTCCATACCAAGGATGGCGATAATGTCCTGAAGCTGCTTGTATTTTTGAAGGATCTCTTTCACGCGTTGTGCGCAGGCGTAGTGCTCGTCGCCCAAGATCTGAGGAGTCAAAATACGTGAAGTAGAATCGAGTGGATCAACTGCCGGGTAAATACCAAGCTCGGCGATCTTACGGGACAATACCGTCGTGGCATCCAGGTGGGCAAACGTCGTCGCCGGCGCCGGATCCGTCAAGTCATCCGCAGGAACGTAAACCGCCTGTACAGATGTGATCGATCCTTTGTTAGTCGACGTGATTCGCTCTTGCATCGCCCCCATTTCCGTAGCCAATGTCGGTTGATAACCAACGGCAGACGGCATACGGCCCAAAAGTGCAGAAACCTCCGAACCTGCTTGTGTAAAGCGGAAGATGTTGTCGACGAAGAAAAGTACGTCTTTACCTTGGTCAGTACCGGCACCGTCGCGGAAATACTCGGCGATGGAAAGTCCGGAAAGCGCAACGCGTGCACGTGCTCCCGGCGGCTCGTTCATCTGACCGAAAACGAAAGTCGCTTTAGACTCGCGCATTCCGGGCTTGTCGACTTTGGAAAGATCCCAGCCTCCGTTTTCCATAGAATGCATGAATTCGTCACCGTATTTGATAATGCCTGATTCAAGCATCTCGCGAAGCAAATCGTTTCCTTCACGCGTTCTTTCACCGACTCCTGCGAATACCGAAAGACCACCGTGACCTTTTGCAATATTGTTGATCAATTCCTGGATCAAAACCGTTTTACCAACTCCGGCACCTCCAAAAAGTCCGATTTTTCCTCCTTTTGCATAAGGCTCGATAAGGTCGATGACTTTGATACCTGTGAAAAGTACTTCGGTAGATGTAGAAAGCTCGTCGAATCTTGGAGCCGGGCGGTGGATCGAAATCCCGTTCCCACCATCGCGCGGCAAGTCGCCAAGGCCGTCGATAGCGTCGCCGATCACGTTGAAAAGACGTCCGTAAACATCTGGTCCGATGGGCATCTTGATAGGATTTCCTGTTCCGACAGCAACGGTACCGCGGCTAAGCCCGTCCGTAGAGTCCATCGAAATGGTACGCACGGTATTTTCACCAATGTGAGATTGAACTTCAAGCACCAAAAGGGAACCGTCCTCTTTCTTGATTTCAAGTGAGTCGTAAATCTTTGGGAGCTCTGAATCCCCGCTGAATACTACGTCCACTACCGGCCCGATGATCTGCGCAACTTTTCCTGTTATTTTCGACATTGCTTATGTATTTATTAAATAGCCTTTTAGGTATTCCGAAAGACGTTATTTTTTTCGAGTGCAAAGATAGTTTTTTGAAATAGCAAGTCAATAGGTTTAACTGAAAAAAATCGGTTAAAATTGACGATCGTGCCCAACTTCTCAAAACACACTGACATTTCCGTAAAAGAAAAGAGCCATTTCAATAGAAACAGCCCTTTAATGCAATTGATTAGGTTTCGTTTACGGGAGGTTCATCGGATACTGGATCTGATACGTGCCTAAATCGACACCTTTGAAATTTGATCCGTACGTCGTATTGACGGCCTCGAGGAATTTGTTGGCGATCAGGGCATAGCCGCGGGCACTCGGGTGGATACCATCGAGTGAAAACGCACCGCCTGTCGCAAAAGTGGCGGTTAGCTGATAATTCCCGAACCGGATGCCGCCGTTCAGCAGCTGGTTCATGATCGTAAAGGTATCGACAAAAGCAAGGCCATGGGTTTCTGCGGCGTTCGCAATCGTTGTGTTATAGGCATCGGTGGCTGCGACAATTTCAGCGACTTCAGCCGGTACCAGTACATGTTTGTCCTGAAGCGGGTAGGTTATCCCGAACTTATCCAACGGTGCCGGGACTCCCGCTGGTGCCGAGCCGATTACAGCTCTTGTCGTAAGCAGCACGAAGTCGCGGTTGGTCCCGCCGCGGGCATGTCGCGCCTGTCCGAAGACCTGTCCGTAGAATGTGGCCGTCGCAACACCGAGAGTAGGAGTAAAGGCGGCAGTGAGTTGTGCGGATAGATCGGGAAGGGTTTCATCCTTGATCAACAACGGATTTCCTTGGGTTTTACTCAGAAGTTGAATCCTGTCTCCGGCTCCGAATGCCGTAAGAGCCTGCTTCAGCGGTCCGTAAAGTTGGGCGTTTAACGCATCTACCGTCGCTTCGCCCACAGCCGCGTCTCCGCTTCCTAAAGTAGCGGTGGTCAATGGGTTAAATGGAACAGTCGTGAAAAAAGGCAACGTATTGATGTACGGCAAATTCGCAATGACGCCTTTTCGTCCGCCTTGAGCGAGTTGCTCCACCATTCCGTTGTAGACGGCATCAAATGTACCTACAGGCGTAATATCGTTTCCTGCAACAGGATCCTGTGACGTCGGGACACCGCCGTTGGTGGCATATCCCAGAACATCGTTGCCTCCTATCCAGAGCGAAAAGAATGTCGGATTCTGGGCAAGCGCATCGCCCAACACGGATGCGGTAGGAGAAGAAGCGAAACGCCCGAAATAAGGATTCAGTTGTCCGTAACCCGGAGCCGTAAGGTGAAAGCTTTTTGCTCCCGGAACTCCAAAATTGTTAAACGGACCGGTAACCGTGCTGCCGAAAGCCGTTCCTGAAACACCCGAAACATTCATGGGAGAAGGGGAAGGGATCATAGGATCAGGCAAGCCGAGATAAAGCCGTGTAGGAAACTGCGGAATCTGGACGCCGCCCATCGAAAAACCGCCGATGTTATCTACCATTAAAGGTTGGTTGAAAGCACCTCCGCCCGCTAGCGCGAATTGAGACGCAATAATGTTCGGATAGGAATTTTCCTGCCCTCTTCGGAAAAGCGCATTGTCGCTGAAACCTGCGGCAAAAGAATCGCCCAAAGCCACGTATTTTGAAAAGTCGGCCGAGCCGGAAGTAATCGGCTCCTCGACAGGAGAACCTTCATCGTCATCGCTGCACGCCGCGAAAATCAGCGACGCAAGAAGCACATATTTTAAGTTTCGTATCATCTGAATATTTTTTAGCAATTATTTTTATGGATTGATCGTAATCTGAGCATACCATTGCTGGCCGATTCGTCCTGCCCCGATAACCTGAAGATAGTCGTCCCCGAACAGATTGGACGCCCCTACTTTGAACATAGTCTTCCATTTCGGGATCGTGTAGCTGACCTGTGCGTCGAAAACGCTTACCTCCGGAACGACGCCATCGGCAAACGAACCTTGGTACAGATACTCGTCAGACCAGCGGTAGTTCAATGCAAAGCCAAGTCCTTTGTAAGCATTGTTGCTTGAAACGAAAGCTTTTACGCGATGTTTCGGAGTGTTGAAACCCGGAATGAAACTCGGATCTTCTTTTTCGTCGTATTCGAAATCGGCGTAGTTGTAATTGGCTCCGACCTCGAACGTCCTGAAGATCTTTTTCGACAATCCGATACCGAATCCAAGCGAGGTGACTTCAGTTTTCGAATTGGTGTAAATCTGATAAACGCGTCTATCGCCAAAACCGATCGATTGCAAGCCAAGCTGTACGTCAGGATTCGCGAAGTCGTTGCCCACAATACCGTAGTATGGCGTGATCACACGGGATTGGTTCAAAAAGTCGTTGTAAATGTTGTAGTAGACGTTGACATCGACCGAAAAATCGCTTCCGAGTATCGAGCGATATCCTACTTCAAACGCTTGTACGCGCTCTGGCTTGACGAGCCCGATATCGGCAACCTGAAGGTCTGCAGGATTTCCGGATGCGGCGAATGCGGTAACCGATGCGGCCGTATACGAATTGTTGTAGGCGTCGACTCCTGTGAGCGTTACGGTCGCAGGTTGCCCTAGTCCCTGTCCGGCGGCACTGACGTTCATGGTTTCGACATAGCGCGTCAGGTTGTCAGGAGCCGATCCGATAAGGGCGAAAGGCCCCAGGTCAAGCCCGATGTACTGATCCTGAGTCGTCGGGTTGCGGAAACCGGTCTGGTACGAAACACGCAAATTGTGTTCTTTTCTGGCGCCGGCCGAGTAAACAGCAGCGATCCTCGGAGACACGAAACCGTCGAAGTTCTGGCTTTTGTCGTAACGAAGCGATCCTGTCAATTTCAGTGCTTCGAGCGGATTGTAGATACCCTGTACATAAGCGCCGTATTCGTCGTATCTCAGGACGCCGTCGTAGTCGGTAAAAATGGTACCCTGGGAATCCAGTGCATATTGTCGGAACGATCCGCCGACCATAAGATCGAAAATCTGGATCAGTTCCTTAAAGCTGTAATTGGCGTCGACATGGTACAATTTGGAATTGTCGAGGAATTTCGCTCCCTGAGTCAGGTCCGGATTGCTCGTGACGGTTTTCAGGGCCTGGTCGAATGCCGGAGTTCCCGGGATCAGACGCGGGTTTCCGTTAGCTGTTAGCGGAAGTAGGCCTTGCGTATCGTTGAAGTCCGCAAAACGGCGTGCGTAGACTCCGGCTTGCTGTGTGTCGTAACCCAATACCGCCGACGACAATTGGAACGCGGTGGCATAATCGGTAAACCAGCCCAAATCGGATTTCGCGGCACGGTTGACGTTCCAGGCGGCAAAGCGCATATCGTAAGAATCGCCTGCACTTTCGGAAGTCATATATCCGCGAAGGAAGAAATTGCGGTTGCGGATCTCCACGCGAAGCTGGTTCATGAGAAAATTCTTGAGCGAATAGCGGTTGGCGCCCTGGTAGATCGTAGTTCCCAAACCGACCTTTTCCTGGAGGATGATCTCGAAATCATTGTCGAAAGGCTTAAAGTGGAGTGAAACATCTGCCTTGACGCTTTCGATCTTATTGTCGTTGATGTCGCGCTCGGCATATCCGGTGCGGCTTACCTGGCCCACATTGGGGACAAACGTGGTAACCTCGTCACCGTAAATATTGAGTCCGTCGTAATTCTGGTTGACGTCGTGGCCGATTCCACCTGGAGTCACGCTGCGTTCGTCGTCGGCGATCCATTCCGTGGCACGCAGATACGTAAAGTTGACCTTTCCAGCGAAGTGTTTCGTGAATGCGGTGGCCGCACGGAATCCGAAATCGTAATAATCATTGGTTCCAGCTGCATCCTGATACGTCTTGCCGTATTTGAAATAGGTGCTGATGCCCTGGTGCGTGAACGGGCTTTTGCTGTTCATGAACAAAATCCCGTTGAAGGCGTTGGCTCCGTACAATGCGGATGACGCGCCTGGAAGCAATTCGACGCTGGCGACATCGAGTTCGGATAAGCCCACAAGGTTACCGAGAACAAAGTTCAGGGCGGGAGAGGAGTTATCCATCCCATCGACGAGTTGCAGGAAACGCGTATTGGCTACCGATGCGAATCCTCTCGTGTTGATGGACTTGAACGACAAGCTGCTCGTATTAAAATGCACTTCCTTGAGGTTTTCCAATCCGTCGTAGAACGTAGCCGACGACGTGTTCTTGACTTGTGTGGCGTTCATGCGCTCGATCGTGACCGGCGACTGTAACACGCGTTCAGGCGTCCGCGATGCCGATACGACGATCTCGTCGAGTTTGGTGTCTTCCGAAACCATTTGCACGTTCACTTCCTGGGCAGGCGACGTCACGCTCACACTTTGAGTAGTGTAGCCGATCATCGTGATCTCAAGATTAAACGGTGGTTTTTTGGTTGTGGTAAGAGTGAATTTACCGTCGGAATCGGTTACGGTAGCCGCGGTGTCACCCTTGACCGTTACGTTTGCACCAGGTACCGAAAGTGCGGTGCCCGATTCGCTTACAGTTCCTGAAATTGTCGATTGGGCATAGGATAATCCGCAAAAGAACAATGACAAAACGAACAGATAGAATCTCATTTGTTAGGATTTTGTATGGTTAGTTAAACCAATGTACAAATAAATCGGACATTCCTAAAAACACCTGAATTATTTTCTATTATCCTTAAAAATTTCGCTGTGTTTTTACGTTATCGCCAGGTGTAGGATTATTTGTGTTTTTATTAACATGTTGCAGAAAGCGCATTAAATAAATTATGCACGCATATAAAATTGCGTTTTCCGTAAAAATGTTTTGTCAGAAAAAAAATGCAAAAAGCAGGCTTCAACGGCCTGCTTTCAAATGTTTTGAATCTTTGTTCGGATTATTCTACCGTAACCGATTTCGCCAGATTTCGTGGCTGGTCGACATTGCATCCGCGCAAGACGGCGATATGATAGGACAATAACTGCAACGGAATCGTCGTAAGCAAAGGGGACAATGCATCGGACGTATCCGGGATTTCGATCACATAATCCGCCAGATCGCGAACCTGCGTATCGCCCTGGGTAACGACCGCAATGATCTTTCCGCTTCTCGATTTGATTTCCTGGATGTTGCTCACCACCTTATCGTAGTGGCCCTGCTTGGGCGCGATAACCACGACGGGCATGTATTCGTCGATAAGGGCGATCGGCCCGTGTTTCATTTCGGCAGCCGGATAACCTTCAGCATGTATGTATGAAATCTCCTTCAGCTTCAACGCACCTTCGAGCGCAACCGGGAAGTTGTATCCACGGCCAAGATAAAGACAGTTAGGGGAATCCTTGAATTTTTCCGCGATCGTTTTGGCGATGTCGTTTGTGTTGAGCGCCTCTGCCACTTTTTCCGGGATCACCTGCAATTCCTGGAGGTAACGGTGGAAATCGGAATTGCTCAGCGTCCCTTTGGCTTTCGCCAGACGCAGGGCAATCATGGTCAGGACCGTGATTTGTGTCGTAAATGCCTTAGTCGACGCGACACCGATTTCCGGACCGGCATGTGTATAGGCTCCGGCGTGCGTTTCGCGTGAAATCGAGGATCCGACTACGTTGCACACTCCAAAAACGAACGCGCCTTTTTCCTTGGCAAGCTTGATAGCAGCCAGTGTATCGGCCGTTTCTCCCGATTGTGAAATCGCGATCAGGACGTCGCCTTTGTTGATGATTGGATTTCTGTAGCGGAATTCGGACGCATATTCCACCTCGACGGGAATACGTGCGAACTCTTCGAAAATGTACTCGGCGACAAGGCCTGCATGCCATGATGTTCCGCAAGCGACGATCAGGATGCGGTCGGCATTGAGAAATTTCGTGATATTGTCTTCCACGCCCGCCATCTGGATAATACCTTCATTGGCGTGAAGGCGTCCGCGGTACGTGTCCTTGATGACGTTCGGTTGTTCGTAAATTTCCTTGAGCATAAAGTGGTCGTAACCGCCTTTCTCGATTTGCTCGAGGTTCATCTGAAGCTCCTGGACATAAGGATCCACTAATGAATCATCTTTGATCTTCCGGACTTTCAAGGGACGGTCCTTACGCACGATCGCCATTTCCTCGTCTTCAAGGTAAATTGCGTTCGACGTATATTCGATGAACGGAGAAGCATCGGATGCGATAAAAAACTCGTCCTTACCGACCCCGATCGCTAGCGGGCTTCCCAAACGGGCGACCACAATCTCGTCAGGTCGGTTAATGTCGAAAACGCAAATCGCGTAAGCGCCGACAACCTGATTGAGTGCGATCTGGACCGCTTTGCCAAGCTTAACGTCCTCGTTCTTTTTAACTTCTTCTATAAGGTTGACCAGAACTTCGGTATCGGTGTCCGATTTGAACGTGTAACCGCGCTTGATAAGTTCTTTTTTGAGAGGCTCGTAATTTTCGATGATACCGTTGTGGATGATCGCGAGTTCTCCTGAATTCGAAAGGTGCGGATGCGAATTGACGTCGTTCGGGACACCGTGGGTCGCCCAACGGGTGTGGCCCATGCCGACGTTTCCGTTCAGCGTGATTTCCTTGGCAGATCTTTCTTCAAGATCGGAGACTTTCCCTTTTGTCTTGGAAAGCTTGAGTTCCTTATCGTCAAAGATCATGACACCGGCGCTGTCGTAACCGCGGTATTCGAGTCTTTTGAGTCCTTTGATGACGATAGGATAAGCATCTCTATTGCCAATGTATCCAACAATTCCGCACATAAATTCGTTTGTTTATTTGGTGGTAAAGTTAACTTTAGTTACCTGGAGTCTCTTCAGGCTTGGTGTAATAGATGACAAGCTTCAGCCTTTCTTCAGGAACATTGCTGTCAGGACCATGTAAAACTACGCCGAAAGGGTGCATTACCGATGCTTTCGGAAGTTTTTTATACGTTTTGGTTCCGGATGGATCAGTGACCGTTACCGGGTTTTTCAGGCGGACCATCGCGTTTTCCAGGATATTTTCGGTAGTGGAAACGCCAAGGCGTACCACAGTTGAATCCGGTAAGCTGACCAGGCCTCTCAGGTAGTTCGTGACCCTGAATTTGTAAAAGAAATTCTTATTTCCCTGACCATCCTTTATTGAATCAAGCAGACCGCCAAAGACGTTCCTGTTTCGCTTCGGGTCGGGCGAGGTCGATCCGTCCCTGACATAATCGATAAGAGGCTGGCTGTTCGTCATGTCGTACAAATAAAGACGACGTGGTTTAGTCGCGCCAAGCATGGCGGCTTCATCGACGTGAAATATAAGATTGGCCTCGTTGATCATTAAGGAGTCGGCCATCATCTGGGCTCTTTCGTCAGCCGTGATCATGTCGAGCATCGTGATATAACCTTCGCCACCTTTCACGACAAGCCGGTCTGTTGGCAGCTGAGGCGCATTTTCCTGCTTGGTAAGGCTAACCGAATTACCCGTCAGGTTGAGTTTAAGCTCAAATCGTCTCGGATTTGTGACCGTAACGCCGCCGGTGGTAGTCGTGATGTTTCTTCTGTAGAAAATAGTGATGACTCCTTTTTTGAAGTCCAACGTATTGATCACGCCTGCCGGCTTATCCTTATCGGATAACTCAAAATACAGTCCTCGGAAATAATTCTTGAACACATTGTTGTTAGACAATGCGCCGGCCGGAGCCTGAAGGATCTTTTGCTTGAAGAAGGCCTTGCTCAGCGTCAGGTACATGCCTGGAGTCTGCTTGACTTCGGTAGAATCGGTATCTGTAACGTCGGCTTCGCGCTTGTACGTCTTGAATTCCTTATTGTTAAAGAAGAATTTCGAGGTTTCCGCGATGTTTGCCGAATTGTTCAAAACGGCAGATCCCGCATTGTGGTTCTGGATCGTGCTGAACATATCGTTGTAATACGGCTGCTCTTCCGTGGCGCCGTCCACAACTTCCTGGCTTCTTAGAAAATACGTATTTTCTTTGACTTTCAGGTTCATCGTCGTGGTCCTGTCCCCGAAAATGGAATCCAGCGTGTAGATTTTCTCGGTATCGACGGTCTTGTCGTGAGTAGCGAAATACGGGATATACAAACGGACCTTATCGATGTCGATCAGGTCGTCGAGATCAGGATCGGCGCTTGCAAGCTCGACCTGCGTCACATAGTTGGCGGTAAGCGTCCCGAATCGCGGATCGTTGTAAATGCCAAAAGGCACGACGTCGAGATTATTGGTCTGTACGGGCCCGGTCGCGATGGTTCCGGCCGTGATAAAGGTATCTTCCTTTTTGACGAGGTCGTAATGGTCGTCTCCAACCAGATCGGTTCCGATTTCGTTAAAATCCTTGTCGCAGGAAACGAATAGGAATGCCGATAAAAAAAACAATACTGTCTTGAAAAAATTAGAGGTCATAAATGCGTGAAATGGTTATAGGACCGTCTGCTTATAGAAATTGGTATAGGCCTGTGCAAACGTTTCTTTCGGCGCGAAAGGTAGAAAAGGTTTACCTGAAGATTCTATAAATTTTGTTAAACTTGGAGAGAGGTTTTCAGACCCTATTATCACTGCGTCTGAGTGCATTACGGACGTTTTTATAATGTTTTCGTAGTCGGGCGTTTCAAGGTAGGAAACAGCGTCTGCGGGAACATTGTCGAATTTGACCTTGTCGATCATTTTCGGGTCGAGCGTACCTTCAAAACCGGTAGCGTAAACCGATGTCACGATCTTCGTGTGGGCAAATAGCGCCTCGTCCTTATAATAGTGCTTCATGTAAATGGGAAGCATGGCCGCCATCCATCCGTGGACGTGGATAATGTCCGGAACCCAGTTGAGCTTCTTCACCGTTTCAACGACGCCTTTCGCAAAAAATATCGAGCGCTCGTCGTTATCCGGATATAAAGCGCCATCTTCGTCGGTAAACGTCGATTTGCGTTTAAAATATTCGTCGTTATCGATAAAGTACACCTGGATGCGCTCCTTGGGAATAGACGCTACCTTGATGATAAGCGGCATGTCCAGATCGTTTACCACAAGGTTCATCCCGGAAAGCCGTATCACTTCGTGCAATTGATGCCTTCTTTCATTAATATTCCCGTAGCGCGGCATGAAAATCCTGATTTGTCCGCCCTGATCATTGATCATTTTAGGCACGTCGTAAGACATTAAAGACACCTCATTTTCAGCTAGATACGGAACAACCTCAGATGATACGTACAATATCCTCTTATCCTCCATATGGTAAATCTCTTTTCGTAAGCCAATAAAAACCTCGCAAAAGTACGATATTTTATGGTATTCTTAACAAAAGTAATAATTTTGCCCTCTTTTAAACACCACAACTTCATGCTGATTTTCAATAATCAGGACGCCCTGACGGCTCACCTGCATACAATTAGGAACGCCAACGCCACGACGGGGTTCGTTCCTACCATGGGCGCTTTGCATGCCGGACATCTGTCGCTTCTGGCACAATCCGTTAAGGACAATGACGTTACGGTGCTCAGTATTTTCGTGAATCCGACGCAGTTCAACAATGCCGACGATCTCGCAAAGTATCCGAGGACGCTTGACGCGGATGTCGCCAAAGTGCAAACTGTAAGTCCTGACATTATAATATACGCCCCGACGGTTGAGGACATTTACGGATCGGACGCCGTGTCCCAAAGCTTCGACTTCGACGGCATCGAACATCAGATGGAAGGCAAATTCCGCCCCGGACATTTTGACGGTGTCGGCACGATCGTAAAACGCCTGTTTGAAATCGTCAATCCTGCAAACGCCTACTTCGGAGAGAAGGATTTCCAGCAGTTGCAGATCGTAAAAAAGATGGTTTCCAAGCATAAGATTCCCGTGAATGTGGTCGGTTCCCCGATTTTCCGCGAACCGAACGGCCTTGCCATGAGCTCGCGAAACGAACGTCTCGATGCCGGAACCCGTCAAAATGCATCTGTCATATACGAAGCGCTGAACGCTGCCAAACAGCAATTTGGCACGGAATCTGTCAGTGCGATGCGCGATCTGGTCAGGCAGATGATCGAAGCCGTAGAACCCTTCAAGCTCGAGTATTTTGAAGTCGCCGACGAAGCCACGCTTGTCCCCGTCGAAAAAACGGATAATAATTTGAAATACCGCGCATTCATTGCAGTATTCGCAAACGATGTCCGGCTCATAGATACCGTTTCATTAAATTAATTACCTTTGCCCCATGTTAGTACATGTTGTCAAATCGAAGATCCATCGCGTTTCCGTAACAGGGGCCGATCTGAATTATATCGGAAGCATCACCATTGACGAAGCTCTTATGGAAGCCGCCAACATCATAGAAGGCGAGAAGGTTTCCATCGTGAATGTCAACAACGGCGAGCGTTTCGAAACATATGCCATTACAGGCAACCGCAACAGCGGCGACATCACGCTCAACGGGCCGGCAGCACGCAAAGTCCAGAAAGGCGACATCATCATCATCATTTCCTACGGGATACTTGAATTCGAAGAAGCCAAATCGTTTAAGCCCAGCCTCGTATTTCCTAACGAGAAAGACAATTCCCTTACCTGATCTTGAATCAAAAGATAAGCAAATTCCTGTCTATCGTGCTTCCTGTAGCATTGGGGATTTACCTTATCATTTATACCTATAACGGCTTTACCGATGAGCAGCTCGCGGAAATCGGCTCGTATTTCCGCAATGCCGATTATTCCTACATTCTTTTAGGTGCCGCAATTGCCGTACTGGGTAACATTTCCCGTGCCTGGCGGTGGAAGTTTCCGCTGGAGCAGATGGGTTACAAGACATCGTTCGCGAACAATTTCCTGGCCATCAATATTTGTTATCTCATGAACCTCGCCGTTCCCAAATCAGGAGAGGTGAGCCGGGCCGTCATCCTCAAGAAATACGACGACGTGCCGTTCGACAAGGGTTTCGGTTCGATCGTGGCCGAGCGCATCATTGATGTCATTATCCTTTTCGGATTCATGCTGCTCGCATTTTTCATCCAGTTCGACATCGTAAAAGCATTTGTCCTTGACCAGATCCCACTCAACAAATTGCTGCTTGTGGGCGGCGTCGGATTCGGGATCTGCATGGTTTTGCTGTGGTTCTACATCTACTCCAAATCGAAATATGTCCTGTTCCTGAAAGAGAAGATTTCAGGATTGAAGGAAGGCGTTTTCAGCTTGCTCAAAATGGAGAAAAAGTGGCAGTTCATCGGGCATACGATTTTTATCTGGGCTTCTTACCTGCTTACATTTTACGTGACGATGCACGTCTTTCCTGAAACAGCCGTGCTCTCGTTCGGAGCGGCGATCTCGGCATTTGTCGTCGGAAGCATCGCGATTGCCTTTACCAACAGCGGCTTCGGGTCGTACCCATTCCTGATCTCTCAGATCCTGGTTTTTTACGCCATCGAAAAAACGGTGGGCAATGCGTTCGGCTGGATCGTCTGGACATCTCAGATGCTTGTGGTTTTGCTTTTCGGACTCGCGTCCTTCCTGCTCTTGCCTGTCCTGAACCGGCAAAAGCGCAACATCCGGCCGTAAATTTTTTTTGTAAAGCAAATCGGCCTGTGTCAATTTTTGATGCGCTATTAA
>Ga0265798_10000676_pt1 | contig 55573 bp, 43 predicted proteins | sample P3T30metagenome_FD_192430 | JGI IMG/M metagenome (GOLD analysis project Ga0265798, IMG submission 192430) | Plant litter microbial communities from East Loma Ridge, Irvine, California - P3 T30 | ecosystem: Environmental > Terrestrial > Plant litter > Unclassified | place: USA: California... | reverse complement strand
TAAACCACTGGAAGGTATTATCTGCTGCAGTAATGTTGCTGCTTAGCTCTACATACCTAAGTACTTCATTGGTTACAAAATCAACACAGCTGGTGTGGCTGTCGTTCAGGCTTGTTATTACCGGCTCTGGCAACAGGTCAATTGTAACCGGCACCTGAGTGTAAGCAGGACAACCGTAAGGAAGCGTGCTTCTTATCATTGCCCAAAGTACTGTTGTTGATGTAGTATAAGCCTCAGGGTTTGGTATTGGGTTTGTATTTGCCCTTGCATCTGCTTCCGTAAGGTAATAAGTCACTTCATAAGTGTAATTATCTATAGGAACTTGTGTACCTATTATTACAGGTGTTGCTTCGGTAAGGTCTACTTCTGTTATACCGTCATTATTACCATCTTCATCACACTCCCTAATAACAGTATCGTCTACAGGATTAGCAATGGTTTGTGGCTCTACCGTTAGTACAAGCTCTAATACTACATCACATTCTGTTTCTATGTTTTGTGCATATACATAGATTGTTTGTGATCTGTACACTGTATTGGTATACAGGAACGGCAGCGTAGGATTTGCAGCTCCCGGTGGTGTTACCCTTGGGTCGGCAGCATAGAAACGAACAATGTAATCGGTCTGTACAGCTCCTGCCGGTAGTATCGTACTGCGGTAGTTGCCAAGGTCGAACTGTGCAAAACCTGTAAAGTTAGTCTGGCATATTCCGTAAGGTGCTATCTCTGTAACAGGTAATGGGTTAACGATAAGCTCTAATGGTACAATTGTATAACATGTAGGGTCGTTAGGCTCACTTCCCCTTAGGCCTGCACGTACATAAATTATTTTGCTTATGCTAAGGTAATTCGTAGGGTCAGCTATCGAGTCTGTCCCTATTTCAGCCTGTTCGAGGGTTTCAAAGTAAGTTAGCGTAGTAAGCGTAGCTTGCTGCAATATATTGGCATTGGCAAGGGTAAGGTCAAACACCTCTTCACCTTCAGCCTGTCCGCCTTCGCTTGGCCTAACAACATCACACACCTCAAGAGGTTCCGGCGTTGGGTTAGGATTCGGCAACGGCAACACTTTTATAGTAAGCGTGGTATAGCTTACGCATCCATTTATCGTAGTTACCCTTACAAAAATATCCTTAGGGTTTACTCCAACAGGATTTGTATAAGTTGTAGGGTTTGCAATAGGCACATTGTTATCTAAATCTGTCTGCGATGCAAAGTATTCTACTACGTTATCCTGACCAAGACTATCCGGGGAAAGTATCTCGTTGTCCCTTGAAGTAAGGTCGAACTCCGTAATCATGTCATTTGGCAATGCCTCGTCACATTTTACATAAACTGCCGGTGCTGTCAAAATTGCAGCACTATTAACTATCAGTTCAAAACTTGTAATACCAAAACATTCTGAGACAGGATTTTCTACGCGCACCCAGATAGTTTGTCCGTTCTGGCCACGGTACTCTGCAGGGTTGACGATCATAGGCATTCCAGCCTCAGCAGCTTCAAGGCTTGCAAAGTACTGTATAATGGCAGTACTACCATTTGCAGCAATTATCGTAGGGTTTTGGTCTTCAAGGTTAAACAGCGTTATACCATCCTGATTGTTTGTATCCGCAGGATCGTTGCTTTCGTCATCGCATGCTTCTAAGTCAACAAGAGACGGAACCACGTAAGCAGGGTTCACTATAAAGTCTAACTGCAATGGTGCAGATACGCAACCCGTTATGGTATTGGTCGCTACAACATATACCGTTTGGTTAGCCGGGTTTTCATTAAGGTACGATTCTAAATTTTGTATTGGTAAAGTACCGTTTGCAGCATTTATGGCTGTTTCGTAAAAAGCAACATCTATATTGGCACCATTGTTAACAAGGCCCTCTATCAGTTCCTGAAGGTTAATGGTAGCAACTCCATTTCCATCAGCATCACATAGTGTAAGGTCGTCTACTGTTGGCGGTGTAAGCGTAGGCAATGGCTCTACTCTTAAATCCATAAGTACTACCCTGAAACATCCTGTCTCCCTTGTGGTAACCCTTACAAACAGGGTTTCTACAGTACGGGTGTTGGTGTATGCGCGGGTATCTGCATCTGCAATTGCATTCGTAGCTAATTGCGCATCCTGGAAAGTGTGGTAGAATGTAACATCTACACCATTTGCACCGGCAGTTATCTCAGGTATTTTAGTGGTAAGGTCAAATACTTCACGCTCATCACCAGGATTGTTATCATCACATTGTGTGTAAGGCGTTGGGAAAACTGCTACCGGTAGTGCATTAACCGTAAGCTGTAATTCTACAATATCATAACAGCCCGTAACATTGTTGGTTACTTTTATAAATATTGGCTGGTCTTCTGTTGTACTCGCGCTTGGGTAAGCTGCAGGGTTAGGTATAGCATTCGTGTCTGCTATGGCATCTGCCTCGCTTGTAAAGTAACTTACTATAAACTGTGTTGGGTCCATGGTGTTTAACACTTCCGGCTCGTAGCTTGTAAGGTCAAAAATTGCAATACCGTCTGTATCGTTATCTCCATTGTCACATAAAGCATAAGGAGCAGTAGGCTCTGTTGCCTCAGGCACAGGGTTAACAATAAGCTGTAATGTTGCTATACTAAAACAATCTGTAGTGCTCGACTGTACACGTATGTATAATGTTTGCACACCATTTGTTGTAAGTGCAAATACATTTGTATATTCTGTTGTATTCACGATAGGGTTTCTGCCTCCGAAATAAAAGGCATCATCGCGTGTTTCGTGGATAGTTACAGTAACACCTCCTACTGACGCTGCTATAGCATCCAGTGTTGGCTGAAGGTTAAATGTAGTTACCTCATCATTATTTGGATCACATTCCTGAAGTGCCTGTTGCTGTAATACTACCGGCGGGCCTTGTACTTCAAGCTGAACCGGTGTCGTAGAAACACAATTTGTCCTTGTATCTACAAGCCTTGCAAAAATGGTTGTGGTAACAGTTTCGTATGGAGACTCAAGCGGTGCAGCAGTACCGGTATCGGCATCTGCCTGCGTGGTATAATATGTTACTGCATAGCCACCTGCTCCCTGTGTAACAACCGGAGTGATCTCTGTAAAGTCAAATTCTGCTTCGTTGCTGCCCGGAGTTGTCTCACACTCAAAGAACGGTGTAAGGTTAGGGTTAACTACCGGCAAAGGATTTACAATTACCATGAAAGAACCTAAACCAACACATCCTACCTCGCTGGTAACCCTCACCCAGATAGTTTCTGTAGGGGTGGTGTTTGTATAGCTGGAAAGATTTGTAATAGGATCCGTATCGGTCTGCGCATTAGCATTGCTGGTGTAAAAGGCTACTGTGTCTGTTGGGTTGGTAGATGCCTGTGCGATCCTGCTTGTAAGGTCAAACACTTCTACTCCATCCGGAGAATTGGTAATATCACAAAGAGCAATGTTCTGGATAGTTCCTGCTATAGGATTAGGGAATACAGTAATAGGAAGTTCTACAACCGACGGACAGTTAACCTGAGCGTCTGCATTACTTACCCTGATGAAAACAGAACCTGTTCCAGCCGTATAAGATTCCGGTATGCCTATTGCATTTGTACCATCCTGAGCAGCCTGCTCTGTATCATGATACGACACAACCAGGCCTGTTTGGTCACCCACTGCTTCGGCACCTGCCAGCGTAAGATTAAATACCTGAGTGGTACCATTTTCAGGATCGTAATCGTCACAAGCCTGTAGTGGCGTTACAGCATTTACAACCGGCCTGCTGATGATATTTATATCGAATTGAGACTCGTTATTACAAAGTACGGTATTTGCATCACCCGACTCCTTATATATATATAGTGTAGTATCTTCCGTAACACTGGTACCTGCCGGTACTACAGTACCCGTTCCGTTAGGACCACCTGTAGCAGTATAATAAGTATTATTTTCTGTAAGGGCAGGAAGCACATAAGTCTCACAAGCAGTAACAGGAGCAATAACATCTGCAACTGGCACCGGTACTACTGTTAGCGTAAAGCTGCTTTCGTCTGTACAGTTGTCTGCCTCAACTCCAGATCTTGCAAAGATGTATATAGTCTGGTCTGTATTAAGTTCTGTACCTACTGCAAGCTGTGTTCCTCCTCCATTAGGGCCTCCCGGAGCAGTATAGTATGTACCTATATTAGGACGAGGCAATACATAAGTAGCGTCGCTGCATATAAATGCATTGGCCGGAGGCGTTATAAGTGGCCTGGCCAATGTTGTTACGTTAAAGGTTACAAAACTATAACATAAAGCATTGTCCCTGTTTGTAACTTTTGCATATACCGTTACAGTTCCGGTATCCACACTAAATGAACTTGGCGAAGCAATAGAAATATTGGCAAGCATATTTTCGTTAGAGGTGTGGTAAGTAACCCTTACCGCATCAGGATCTACCGCATCAAGTAAAAACGGTGTTTGTGTGTTAAGGTTAAAAACTTCGGCACCGCTACGGTCGCTATCACAAAGCACCATAGGTTCTACCGGAGTAGCAATAGGAGCTATAGCAGCATTAAGGCGGAAATTGCGCACAATGTGGCAACCCGTTGTATTATCCTCAATCCTTGCATAAATAGTTTGTTCTCCTGAAGAACTAAATGTTGCAGGGTTTGCTATTACCTCACTTGCGGCATTAGCATCTGCAGATGTTGTATAGTAAGTAATTGTATATAGTGCTGGATCTATTCCACCTAATATAATAGGTGTGTTTTGTGTCAGGTCGTAAGAATAAGGCGGCGCCGTTGCACTACAAACCAATATGGGCTGCGGTGGCGACGTTGGGAAAGGCTGCTGCCCTGTAACATTAAAACTCACCTCTACTCCACCAGCACCACAGTAAGTGTTGTTTGCAGTCAGTGTATAAAGACCCGGAGAAGAAACATTTAATGACAGGTTTGTAGCACCCGGTATGTTACTTCCGTTTACTGCCCACTGATAAGTAGTTTCTGCAGGATCGTAATTAGATATTGTAGATGTTAACACAGGAGTTACCAGAATAGCCTGCCCATTACAAAGCACAAAATCATCTATAGGATCAAACTCACAACCAAAACAGTTAAGGGTTCCTGTACCGCCAGTCTGGTTAAATGTAATTGTTCCCGGCTGATTACTAAAGTTTGTAAGTAACACTACATAATACTGACCCGCAACAGCTGTTGGAATTGTAAACTGCTCTACAGACGCCGTAGAGTAACTACAACCCACCTGGTTACCCGGGTTAAGATTATCAGGACCACAAACAGGCGGTGGCCCATCAAACGGCCCCCACGCAATAAAGTCCACATCGATACCTACTCCCGCCGTACTTGTTTGCGTCATTGTGAACGTAATACTACCGGACTGATCTACCTGGGTGTAAAACCATGCAGGATTAGGATAAGTAGCAAGACATCCGTAACTCGAGGCTTCTTCACCTGTAGCAGGCTCACCATCAACCGTGTTTGGAAATGGAGGAAGCGTGGTATCCCCGCAAAACTGCGTCTGAGAACCACAGGTAGGGCTTTGAGCCAAAGCGGTTAAGCTTAGAAAACCTAATAAAAGTAAGAATAGATACTTTTTCATCATTTTTAAGATAATTTTAAAACGCGAAATTTACAATAAATTGGTATTAACCCAACAAAAAAAACATATATTTTTAGTATAACAAGCGAATACTGTTTTTCCCTAACTGTATTTGTGAAAATTTTTGATATTTATGGAATTTTAACATTATGATACCCTTAACAGAGCCATTATAACGTTTTCGCTATTGTATTTTATGCAGTTCGTCGATGTTAAGCTACCGTTCACAGGAGGACAACTACCTGTCACCGAAAAAATATCACGATATTGCGTGTAAATGTTATATAAATTAAAAACACACGTTATTAGCTTATTAAAATTCAGGCAGCACCATCCGGCATAAAATCAACTTTTATAATTATCTTTGCAACCTGATTTTTTGACAGTAAAACACTATATAATGATCCATAACGATGATAGCCTGGATGAACTTGGCGAAAGCCATATAGGTACCAGCGCACAAACTCCACTAAGGAGTGATGCCTTTGCAATTGATGACGATGAAAAAATTGCCTTAATAAGAAAGGATGTCGAAAATATATTGCTAACCCTTGGCATGGACCTTACGGATGACAGCCTGAAAGGAACTCCTAACCGCGTTGCAAAAATGTTTGTGAAGGAAATATTTGGCGGCCTTAATCCTGCAAGAAAGCCAAGCTCGTCTACCTTTGATAATAAATACAAATACGGTGAGATGCTTGTAGAAAAGAATATTACCGTATATTCTACCTGCGAGCATCACCTACTTCCTATTGTGGGCAGGGCACATGTGGCCTATATCTCTAACGGTACTGTTGTAGGCCTTTCTAAAATGAACCGCATTGTAGATTATTTTGCTAAACGCCCGCAGGTACAGGAACGCCTTACCATACAAATTGTAGACGAACTTAAAAAAGTTTTAGGCACTCAGGATGTAGCCTGCGTTATAGATGCTAAACACCTTTGTGTTAACTCGAGAGGTATTCGCGATATAGAAAGCAGTACCATTACCGCAGAGTTTGGCGGAAAATTTAAGAACGAGAACATTAGAAGGGAATTTTTAGATTACATTAAAATGGATACTCAGTTTTAATACATCCTTACACCTATTATATATGCAGCTGTACCAAAACCAATCGTTAAAGATATATAACTCCCTAAGTGGCGAAAAGGAAACGTTTATACCCCTGCACCCCGGTGCTGTAGGAATGTATGTGTGCGGCCCTACTGTATACAGCAATGTGCACCTGGGCAACTGCCGTACCTTTATATCGTTCGATTTAGTTTACAGGTATCTTAAGCATCTGGATTATAAAGTGCGCTATGTGCGCAATATTACCGATGTGGGGCATATAGAGGATGATGCCGATGAAGGTGAAGATAAGATTGCAAAAAAGGCACGGCTCGAAAAGCTGGAGCCTATGGAGATAGTACAACAGTATTCGGTTGATTTTCATCAGATACTTGAGCTGTTTAATAACCTGCCGCCGGGCATAGAGCCTACCGCAACAGGACATATTATAGAGCAGATTGAGACCGTTAAGCAAATTATAGAAAATGGCTACGGTTATGAATCTAACGGGTCGGTTTATTTTGATGTGGTTAAGTTTAACAAGACCCATAATTACGGTCAGCTTAGCGGACGTAACCTTGATGATATGCTCTCTAACTCCCGCGAACTAAGCGGACAGGAAGAAAAGCGTAACCCTGCCGATTTTGCCCTTTGGAAAAAAGCGGAGCCGGTGCACATTATGCGATGGCCTTCGCCGTGGGGTGATGGTTTTCCGGGCTGGCACCTTGAGTGTACAGCAATGAGTACTAAGTATCTGGGCAACCATTTTGATATTCACGGTGGCGGCATGGACCTTAAGTTTCCGCATCATGAATGCGAAATAGCCCAAAATGAAGCTGCTACAGGCCACTCCCCTGTTAATTACTGGATGCATGCCAATATGCTTACCCTTAACGGTAAAAAGATGAGTAAATCTACCGGTAACAATATCCTGCCAAGGGAGATCTTTACAGGAAATAATACGGTGTTGAGCAAGGCATTTTCGCCATCTGTTGCACGATTTTTTATGCTGCAGGCACATTACCGCAGTGTGCTCGATTTTAGTAATGATGCAATTGTAGCTGCCGAGAAGGGCTATAACCGCCTGATGGAAGCCATCGAAACACTTGGCGATATTGTTGCGGGCACAACATCTACCATCGATGTTGCTTTATGGAAACAGCATTGCTACGACGCCATGAGCGACGACTTTAATAGTCCTATATTAATAGCACAGCTATTTGAAGGTGTTAAGTATACGAACCTTCTTAAAGATGGTAAAGCGACCCTTACCGCTGCCGACCTTGAAGTGCTTACAAAAACCTTAAATTCTTTTGCGTTTGATGTTCTTGGATTGCGTAATGAAGTGGGCGAAGACTCGAGTAACGAAAAACTGGATGGCGTGGTTAATATGCTAATTACTATGCGTAATGAAGCACGTGCAAACAAAGATTTTGCGCTGAGCGACCAGATAAGGATAAAGCTCGCCGATTTAGGCATAGAGCTTAAAGACACCCGCGACGGAACTACATTTACAGTAAACTAACAAAGGTGAAAGCAGCACAAATTATAACGTTGCCTTTTGTACTGCTCGTTCGCCTGTATCAGGTAGCGTTATCGCCTTTACTGCCATCGGCATGCCGTTATACACCTACGTGTTCGCAATACACTATTGAAGCTTTGCAAACACATGGACTTATAAAAGGTGGCTGGCTGGGCCTTAAAAGAATAGCAAGCTGCAACCCATGGGGAGGCAAGGGCTACGACCCCGTTCCCGGAAAAGCCTGCAGCCACAAATAATAATAAAACACCTTTAATATATATAAATGATACAAAGTTTAAGCATTACCTGGAATCACGAAGGTGCATTTCATCTTGGCCCAATAACATTGCGTTTATACAGCCTTATGTTTGTAGTGGCTTTTGGCCTTGGGTGGATTATCATGAAAAAGATATTTGACCGCGAAAATGAGCCGGTAGAGAAACTGGACAAACTATTTATATATACCTTAGTAGCTACATTGCTAGGGGCGCGTTTGGGCCACGTTTTCTTTTATGACTGGGCCTATTTTAGTCAGCACCCTGAAGAGATACTTCTTCCATTTAAATTTAATCCTTTCGAATTTACCGGTTTTGCCGGCCTTGCCAGCCACGGCGCGGCCATAGCTATTATACTTGCCGTTATATGGTACAGCAAAAAAATCATCCACAGGCCGGTACTTTGGGTACTCGACAGGGTGGTTATACCAGTAACAAGCGGCGGAATATTTGTGAGGCTTGGCAACTTTTTTAACAGCGAGATCTTAGGAAGCGAAACATCGCCAAAACTGGCTACCGCAGTGCGGTTTGTGCGTGGCGAAAATACACTGGGCAAACGCGAAGCCATGAAAATTACCAGCCAGGCCGACCCCAACAAAGCGTATGAGATGATTGAGAACGACCCCCTTTTTGCAGATACCCTGGCATCTATTCCGTTTAGGCACCCCGCGCAGCTGTATGAAGCGGTTTGTTATGTATTTGTATTCCTTATTATATTTTACATGTACTGGAAAACACCCGCGCGCAAGTATCACGGCCTTATCTTCGGCGTTTTCCTTGTATTGCTTTGGGCGGTGCGTTTCGTAGTAGAATTTGTTAAGGAAAGCCAGGGCGGTTTTGAAGGAAAAGATCCAATACTCCTGACAGGTCAATGGCTAAGCATACCGTTTATCCTTGCCGGCTTCTATTTAATATTTACAGCAAAAAAACGTATAGAGACCTTATAATAGTAAACCGCCCTGAGGGCGGTTTTTTTATGGGCTGAACATTCTTGCACAAAAATTGCTGCAGATTTGTAACACATACATCATTACTGCGACAAATGGCTAAACCACACCGCAAATGATATACCCACTAAGCATTACCTGGAATCCTTCTAAAGGGTTTGACATTGGCCCTATTTTACTACATTACTACAGTTTGCTGTTTATGCTGGCATTTGTTGCGGGTTGGTACATTACAAAAAAGATATTTGACCGTGAAGGCGAATCGATAGAAAAACTCGACAAACTTTTTATCTACGTTATTGTAGCTACTTTTCTGGGTGCGAGACTGGGGCACGTTTTTTTCTATGACTGGGACTATTTTAAACAGCATCCCGCAGAGATATTACTCCCGTTTAAATTTAGCCCGTTTGAGTTTACCGGTTTTACAGGCCTTGCAAGCCACGGGGCAGCCATTGCAGTAATTATAGCGGTTATAATATATAGCAAAAAAATCATTCACCGCCCTGTACTCTGGGTACTCGACAGGATTGCCCTCCCAATAGCAAGCGGAGGTATACTTGTGCGCATTGGTAACTTTTTAAACAGCGAAATATTGGGTAGCGAAACTTCGCCATCATTAGTTACAGCAGTACGCTTTGTAAGAGGCGAAAATAGCCTGGGCGAGCAACGTGTGGTTGCCATAACCCACGAGCAGGACATAGATAAAGCCTACAAAATGATTGAGCACGACCCAAAATTTGCCGATACGTTAGCCATGATACCCTACCGTCATCCTGCACAGCTGTATGAGGCATTTTGCTATGTTTTTGTATTTGCCATCGTGTTTTATATGTACTGGAAAACGGATGCACGCCAACGCAGCGGACTTATTTTTGGAGTTTTTCTTGTGTTGTTATGGAGCGTTAGGTTTGCTGTAGAATATATAAAACAAAGCCAGGGTGGCTTTGAAGAAGAACTGCATTTGCTCTCTACCGGGCAGTGGTTAAGTATTCCTTTTATAATAGCCGGTGTTTATTTGATCGTGACAGCTAAGAAACCAATACAGGCGCTCTAATTTGCCGGAACATAATTTTGCAGAATACTTTACTCATACAAGCAAAATCCTGATATAATTAAATGCTGTTTTATACGTTTTAACGTTAAGCAAAAGCGGCCTGCTTATTGTAAGCTATTTTGCGTAAATTTGTCTTAAAATTAGCACCCTTGAAAAAACTTTTTCCCGTTATCATACTATTTACCCTGTGGATGCTCCCTGCATTAGCGCAACAAAAAACGCCCTCTAAAATCATTATTGAACACTCTGATTTTATAGAACGCAACCAAACCGAAATCCCCGGTGCAGTAGTCCTTTCAGGCAATGTAGTAGTAACGCATGATGGTGTGAGAATAAAGTGTAATAAAATTTACCACTACGAAAGCGAAAATTATCTTAAGGCTTTTGGTAATGTAAATATGAACCAGGGCGACACCATTTTTATGGATAGTAAGTATGCAGAATATAATGGCGATAAAAAGTTTGCCTTTGCCAGCGGCGGAGTAAACATGCGCTCGCCGGATATGCGACTGGTTACCGATACCGTTTATTTTGACCGTAACATTCAGGAAGCTTATTATAACTCTAATGGAACTATTTACAGTGGCGAAAACACACTTAAAAGTAAACAGGGGCGCTACTATATGACCCAGAAAAAATACAACTTCTTAACGGCTGTAACCCTTACTAACCCGCAGTATGTTATGAAATCTAACCATTTAGATTACTATACAAATTCCGGTCACTCGTATGTTTTTGGTCCAACGACCATTACCGGAAAAAAAGATTTTATATACACAGAGAAAGGATTTTATGACACTAAAAAGAACCTTGCCACGCTGCTAACCAACTCCTATATAAAATATGATACCCAGATAATTAGGGGAGACAGTATGTATTATGACAGGAATCGAAATTTCTCCTCGGCCACTAATAATGTAAAAGTTACAGATACGGTAAATAAATTTCTTGTAACCGGCCACTATGCCGAGGTTTTTAGGGCAAAGGACTCGCTTTTTGTAACTAAACGCGCTCTTGCGGTTACTCTGGTAGAGAATGATTCGCTTTACACCCATGCCAAGCGTATGGTAGTTACCGGCAAGCCCGGCAGCAGGATTATTCGCGGGTATAACGACGCCCGCTTTTATAAGACAGATATGAGTGGCAAGTGCGACTCTATACACAGTAACGAGCTTACGGGGCTTACACAACTTATAAAGCGGCCAGTAGTATGGAATGGTGAGAGCCAGGTTACCGGAGACGTCATCCACCTGATATCTAACAGTAAAACACAACAGCTCGACTCTATTAAAGTGCTCACAAATGCGTTTATAATTCAGCAGGACACCATTTGGTCAAACAAAAATCCAACCAAGCCACGGTTTAGCCAGATAAAAGGAGTCAACTTATATGGTAAGTTTAGGGACAACAAACTTTATGAAATAGATCTGGTTAAAAATACAGAGAAAGTTTACTATATGTATGACAGCGACAATTACCTTATTGGTATTGATAAAGGCAAGAGCAGCAAGATACATATAGAGCTTGAAGATAACCAGATAAACACGGTTACCTCTATGATTAAGCCCGAGAGCGAGAGTTATCCTGAAACTGAATTGCCTGAAAATGCCCGTAAACTGAGGGGCTTTTTATGGCGGGGTGACGAACGGATACGAACGAAGGAAGATATTTTTCCGCAGGATGAAAAAGACCTTGATGCCGCCATTGTAAAGAAAAGTACTGCTGATAAAAAGGTAGAAGACACCCCAATGGAAGTTAAAAAAGAAACCCTGGATTACGACAAGAATAATCCGAAACCGAAGGCACCAGTCAGCACGGAATAGTTTCCGTCGCAGGTTACAGTTTCAAGTTATACAATGGGCACTTTACAGTTTTACGTATCACGTTCACATCAAAACAGATAACTTTATCTTCAGCAACGGTTCAACTAATCTACGCTTCAGGCTTTTTCAACACCACTTGTTGTACATTGTGTTCAAAACTATTCGCAATGCCTTGTGCACTTAGCGAAAAACTTTGTGACCTTTGCAGCGAAACTTACAGTGGGCGTTTACCAAACATATATCTGTAATTATTACTTCCTGAATTGAATAAATAGCATGATTAACGATTTTTACAAATACCAGGCGCAAACATCTCCCTACCCTTTAGGTATGGAAGTTTCGCATGCCGACGGATCCTATATATACGATACTAACGGCAAAGCTTACCTTGATTTTGTTGCAGGGGTATCTGCAGCCAGTCTTGGACACAAACACCCACGTGTAAACCAGGCAATAATAGATCAGCTTAATAAATACAGCCACGTTATGGTGTATGGTGAGTATGCCCAACACCCGGCTACAGAGTTTTGCCGCCTGCTTGCAGAGCACCTTCCGGAGCAACTAAGCAAGACCTATCTTACCAATAGCGGAACCGAAGCCACAGAGGGCGCCCTAAAACTCGCCCGCAGGGTTACCGGCCGCAGTCAACTAATATCCTGCCATCATGCATACCATGGTAATACTATGGGCTCTATGAGTGTAATGGGACACGAAGAGCGCAAACAAATTTTTCGCCCGCTCGTGCCCGATGTTGATTTTATTACGTTTAATAACGAAGAAGACCTGCAAAAGATAACAACTAAGACAGCGGGTATAATACTGGAAACCATACAGGGAGGTGCAGGCTTTATACAGCCGCATAATAACTTTCTTAAAAGAGTACGGGAGCGCTGCGACGAAGTAGGTGCGGTAATGATACTCGATGAGATACAACCGGGCTTTGGGCGCACCGGTAAGCTTTTTGGCTTTCAGAACTATGATGTAGTGCCCAATGTTATTGTTATGGGTAAGGGTATGGGCGGCGGTATGCCCGTGGGTGCCTTTACAGCATCTGCAGCTATGATGGATTTATTAAGCCACGACCCTAAATTAGGACACATTACCACCTTTGGCGGCCATCCTGTTATTGCAGCTGCATGTCTTGCAACGCTGCAGGAAATAACAGAAACTGACATAATGGCGCAGACGCTCGAAAAAGAAAAACTGTTCCGTTCTCTCTTAATACATCCATTAATTAGCGAGGTTCGCGGCGAAGGGTTAATGCTTGCTGCAATGACCGAAAGAGCTGATATTACTGACAAAGTAATTTTAAGGTGCCACGAAAAAGGGCTTATATTATTCTGGCTGTTGTTTGAGGGCAAAGCCATTAGGATAACCCCTCCCCTAACAATTTCAGAATCGGAAATAAAGGATGGGTGTGGCATTATTATTGAAGTTATGAATGAAATTATGCACGAAATTGCATGATCCCTGCCTACTTAACGCTATACAAACGTTAAATGTAAAGGCACGGTACAGTATAAAACATATAAAATATTGAAAATTAGACTTTTAAACGCGAACATTTGATTAATATTTGTTCATTAAATTGTTTAAAAGATATTCAAATAAATTCTTTTTTAAGTAAACAATTCGTAAATTTAAGAAGGATTTTTTTAAACACAAGGAGTATGAATCTGAGCCACGAAGAAGAAGATCACAGTTTATCCTTATCAAAGTTTGAATCGATGTTGAAAACCAACAAAGTATTATTCTTTGATTCTGAAGAGTTTGAAGACATCATCCTTCATTACCTCGACAGTGGTAAAATTAATTTAGCTAAGAAGGCCTTAAAACTCGGCCTGGAACAGCATCCCAGGTCCACAGGCTTAAAATTAGTTCAGGTAGAAATTTTAATTTTTGATGACAAGCTTGAAACTGCTGAAAAATTATTAAATGAACTCTATGCTATAGAGCCCACAAACGAAGAGATTTATATACAAAAAGCCAATGTTTACAGTAAGCGCGACCAGCACGAAAAAGCGGTAGAGCTGCTTAATATAGCCCTTGAATATACAGATGATTTTGCAGACGTATACTCGCTAATAGGGATGGAATACCTTTTTATGGACAACCTGGAGCTCGCTAAAGAGAGCTTTATAAAATGCCTCGAGGAGGATACAGAAGATCACTCATCGCTGTATAATGTAGTGTACTGTTTTGATTTTCTTGACCAGAACCTCGAAGCGATAGAGTTCCTTAACGGCTTTATAGACAAAAACCCGTACAGCGAAATTGCCTGGCACCAACTGGGGCGCCAGTACTATGCCATAAAGGATTATGAGGGCTCACTGCGCGCCTTTGACTATGCTACACTTATAGATGATACGTTTTTGGGAGCATTTCTTGAAAAAGCGAAGACCCTCGAGAAACTTAAACGCTATGAAGAGGCTATAGAGTGCTACACTACGACTATGGAGCTGGATGACCCTACGTCGTTCGCATTATTGCGTGTAGGTAAATGCCATGAAAGGCTTGGTAACTTAGAGAAAGCACTTAAGTTTTACCTTAAAACGGTTCATGAAGACCCGTTACTGGATAAAGCCTGGATAGCTATAACCGATTTTTACATTCGTCGTAAAAACTACCAGAAAGCACTATATTACGTTAATAAGGCTATAGGCATAGACAATGAAAACAAGCTTTACTGGAAGCGTTATGCCACTATAAATAATGCCCTGCATTTTCATGAAGAGGCAGAGGAAGGATACCGCAAAGCTGTAGAGTTTGGCGATAATCATTTAGACACGTGGTTATTTTGGGTAGATACTCTGCAGTTTCTGGGCGAAAACAATGCGGCTATAACAACATTGTTACAGGCTACGGAGTCGTATCCGGAAGAGCATGAGATAGAGTACCGCCTTGCAGGGTTTCACTTTACATTAAATGAAACTGACAAAGGCATGTTTCACCTTAGTAACGGCCTTAGGCTAAGCTTTAAGAACCACACATTGCTGGAAGATTTCTTCCCGGTAATATTCCATTCCCCTCAGGTACAGGAAGTGGTTAACAAGTATAAAAAGAAAAAATAGTTACTCTATAACAATATAAGCATCGGGTATATCCCGGTGCTTTTTTTTACCTTATATTTTACAAAAAGCTCATGTTTGGTAAACAGCTAAGCAATACCATTGCAATAATTTTACCTGCTGTAACCCTTACAGGTCCGTAAAGATAATACGTATGAAAGAAAAAAACTTTGGCTTGGTGGGCCGCAATATAAGCTACTCGTTTTCGGCGGGATATTTTAAAAATAAATTTAAAGAATTAGGCCTAAAAAAATATTCGTATCTTAATTTTGATATACATAATATTGACGAACTCAAAAAGATCATTAAAAAAACGGAAGGCTTAAAAGGCCTTAATGTAACTATTCCTTATAAGCAGGAAGTGATACCATTACTGGACAAACTTTCTAAAAATGCATCGATCATTGGCGCTGTAAATACCATAACAATTTCTAAAAAGGGAAAAACAAAAGGCTACAACACCGACTATTATGGATTTAGAAAGGCTTTAGAACCTTTGTTACTGCCGCATCATAGTAAGGCCCTGATATTAGGAACGGGCGGCGCATCTAAAGCGGTGGCCTTTGCCCTGCGTAAAATGATGATAGAGTACGATTTTGTTTCAAGAACCGGCACCGACACTGTGTTTGCCTATAATGAACTGAATGCAGAGGTTTTTGAAGGTTACCAGATTATCATTAACACCAGCCCTTTAGGGACCTTCCCTAATGTAGACGAATGCCCCCCACTTGATTACTCGCAATTTACCGAAAATCATATCGCTTTTGACCTTGTTTACAATCCGGCGGAAACGAAATTTTTAAGGCTCGCCAAGCAAAATGGTGCCGATACAGAGAATGGTTATGCCATGCTGGTACATCAGGCTGAGCGCGCCTGGAGCATTTGGAACAAGTAGCTTATAATAGCCCTTAATTTTTAAAGTAATAATAGTTTTGGTTCGAAAAAAATGAGATTAGTGTCATAATTTGATGTTTTTCTTTGAATTTAAAACTGGCTTTACTATCTTTCGGCAATAAAGCAGTTAAACCCTTAAGCATTACACAATGTTAGAAGAAAAGAATGATAACCTGCAACATGCAGATGGAGAACAACTTGACCCGATAACCGGTTCTCTACAACAGGACTATTCGCCGGAAAATGAAACCGGGAGCGAAACAGATTCAGATGATAATGCATCTATAAAAGCTATTCATGAAACGGAAGGCCAACTACCTTTTGCTCCTGAAGAAGTTTTAAATGGAGGTACTGAAGTTGCTACAGCTCCTGAAGGTGAGACGACAGCTGAACCTGTTACACAGGAAGCTACTGCTCCGCCAGCTGAAGAAAATGAGGCAGAAGTTGAAGTTGCACCCGCAGAAACGGCATCGGAAGTTACACCATCTGAAGATATTACCACTGTAGCTGAAGAAACAAATACCTCTGAAGAAGATGCGCATGAAGAGGAGCATCCTGAGGAAGTGCCCGACTATGGAGCACATTCTATGGAAGAACTTACGGCTGAGCTTGAAAAACTCACAGTGAACGAGAATGTTATGTCGGTTAAAAACCATGTTGAAGAGCTTCGTAGGGAATTTTATGCTAAATACAACCACCTTATAGAGGAGAAGAAAGACGAATTTAGTAACGAGAACAACGGCGACACAACCGGGTTTGAGTACCATTTCCCGCTAAAACATAAATTTGACGGGCTGTACAACCAGTACCGTGATAAAAAAAGTACGCATTTTAAAAAGATGCAGACTGATCTTAAAGGTAACTTTGATAAAAGGCTTGCCATTGTAGAGGAACTTAAAAACCTTGCCGATGGTGGCGAGAACATGAAGGATGCCCTTAAACAGGTTAACGAACTTCGTGAACGCTGGAAAAATGCCGGGCCAATTCCGCGCGATAAATATAACCATGTATTTAATAATTTCCACTTTCACATAGAGCGTTTTTATGACCACCTGCACCTTGACAGAGAGGCGCGCGACCTTGATTTTAAACACAACCTGGAGCAAAAACAAAAAATTGTTACCCGTGTAGAAGAGTTAGTTAACGAACCTGATGTAAACAAGGCTTTCCGTGAGTTACAGGCACTGCACAAAATATGGAAAGAAGAGATTGGGCCGGTATCACGCGACCACCGCGAAGAGATATGGAACCGTTTTAGCGAACTTACAAAACAAATTCATGACAAGCGCGAAGCTATTTTTGCCAAATCGCGCGAGGCTGAACATGAAAACCTGGAGAACAAACAGGATATTATTGCACGTATTAACGCCATAGCATCTGAAAAGATAGCAGTGCATAGTGCATGGCAGGGCCAGATAGACCGTATAGAAAGCCTGCGCGATCAGTTTTTTAAAGCCGGTAAAGTGCCTATTGAGGTTAACGAAGATACCTGGGCTGCCTTTAAAGCTGCTGTTCGCAACTTTAATACCGTTAAGAATTCGTTCTATAAGGATATTAAAAAAGACCAGCAAACTAACCTTAACCGCAAGCTTGAACTTGTTGAGAAAGCAAATGCTCTTAAGGACAACGAAGATTTTGAAGCTACAACCCCTGTAATGAAACAAATACAGGATGAGTGGAAAACCATAGGCCACGTGCCAAGAAAGTATTCTGACAGTGTTTGGAAAGACTTTAAAGGTGCCTGCAACCATTATTTTGACAGGCTGCATGCTAAACGCAACGAAGCTAACAGCGAAGAAATTGAGGCATTTGATAAGAAAAAAGAATATTTAGACAGCCTCAAGGATTTTGAACTTACGGGCGACCACCGTACAGATCTTGATGCGATTAAAAAACACATTGAGAACTGGAAAACCTTTGGCCGTGTGCCACAGGCAAGAAGGCATATAGAAGGTAAATTCAATAAAATACTGGATGCCCTTTTTGATAAGCTTAGCCTTAGCAAGAAGGAAACCGATATGGTTAAATTTAGTAACAGGCTGGAACAGCTATCTGAAGGCGACGACAACCGCGGGCTACAAAACGAGCAGCTGTTTATAATGCGCAAAATAGACGAAATTCAGGGAGAAATATTCCAGTTAGAAAATAACATTCAGTTCTTTTCTAATGCTAAAGGCAATAACCCATTTGTAAATGAGGTAAAGAAGAATATTGACCGCCATAAGGAAGAACTAAAATCGTGGAAAGACAAGCTCAAGCAAATAAAAAGCGTAAACAAACCACAGGAATAAATAAAGAAACCAGCCTAACGGCTGGTTTTTTTTATGTTATACATTATGCTTATTTATTATTGGTTAGATTTTTTATATCGCATAAACCACTTGTATAATAAAAAAGTAAGCGTAAAAAATAGGGAACCAAATATCCAAAACCACCCGTAAATACCTATTATCGACAGACCACAAATATAACGACCGTCACTATGATCAGGCGTAAAAAACTGTGGGAATAGCAGCAAATACCCAACTACAAATAATATCGACACGATTTTCTTTCCATATTTATAGCCCGACTTGTTAGAAATGAAATAGAGACAAAACTGCAGTAAAGACATGAAAGCTATAAACAACAATATCATATAAGCTATTTATAATCAAACGTAACCGGAATTTTATTGGTTACAATCTGGGGTTCGCTTGCTATTTTTTTCTCGTAGCGCGGTGTAATGGTAGTATCAGTATATTTCTCTTCCTTATATTTTAAATGTTCTATAATAGCCGATACTTTTACATTTACGTCAATCGGCTGAATGTAGTTATCATTGGCAAGTGCCATAAAATATTTGCCCTGTTGCATCGTGGCATCTGTAAAACGTTTGTAGGCTGCCACACCTTTGCCACTATCAAAAGGTTTGCAGGACTTATCGGCAAGAAACAGCTTATTATTAGCTTCATTAACCAATGCGTATGTTACATCTTCACCATTTACAGGCAAAACCAAATTTGTAAGTGTACCGGCAGCTATACCTCCTAAAGGCGTAGAAAAATAAGTAGCAACACCTTTTACTCCCTCTACAATCATTTTTCGGTTCTGTTTCCAAAATTCATTGCTCTCCTTCCCTACTCCTACCCAATAGGCCCAGGCAACTACTTTTTTAGTCTCTGCATTATCAATGTAATTTAGCGGAAGCGTAAAGTCTACTGCGGTCCTGGTTTCGCCCATAGATGTTATTGCATTTACACGTTGGCTTTTATCGAGGACGATCTCTTCATATTTTCTTTCGGAGGCTATTACACGGCGGGTCTTTTGCAGTTTTAAAGTATCGTAACCCACTACTACGTCTTTAGTAAGTGCATTCCATACCGTGTCCTGCCTGGTAACCCATTTAATGGCAGTATTAAAGTTTTTGTCGGCACCATCTTTAGGCACACGCACTATTTTTACATTGCATATGCGCTTGCCCCTTGTATCATTTTTGAACCTGAACGCAAAGACCGACTTATTAGTAACTGTAAATTCATGACCTTTTTCTTTCTTAACATTTTGGCCTTTATATTTAAAGCTTTCAGGATATTGCATAACGCTTACTTCGCTAATGTAGTTACCGTTAGCCTCCTGAATAGTGAAAATTACCCTGTCACCTTCGGCAAAGCCGTAAAGAAGTTCCTGCATGTCGGCAGGTTCAAGTTTAAGCTGCAATTCGGCCACAGTAATTTTTTGTGCGAACGATATTCCCGAAACCAATAACAATACAAATAAAATCCTGCTCATATTATAATTTCTTGGCTTCGTTCCAAAATACATCCATTTCGGCAAGGGTCATGTCCTGCAATGGTTTTCCCAGTTCTCCTGCTTTGCTTTCTAAATACATAAAGCGCTTTATAAACTTCTTATTGGTACGCTCTAAGGCATCTTCCGGGTTAATATCAATAAAGCGGGCGTAGTTAATAAGCGAGAACAACACATCGCCAAATTCGGCCTCCATTTTGTCCTTGTCACCTGCCTGCACCTCATCATGAAACTCTGCAAGCTCTTCCTGCACCTTTTCCCACACCTGGCTCGATTCTTCCCAGTCGAAGCCTACACCTTTAGCCTTGTCCTGAATGCGGCTGGCTTTAACAAGTGCCGGTAAGCCCTTAGGTACACCTTCGAGCACGCTTTTCTTACCCTCCTTAAGTTTTAGTTTTTCCCAATTTTGCTTCACCTCTTCTTCATCGGCCACAACAACATCGCTATAAATGTGGGGATGGCGGTGTATAAGCTTGTCGCAAATACCATTAGCAACATCGGCAATATCAAAGTCGCCTGTCTCACTTCCTATTTTAGCGTAAAAAACAAGATGCAGCAACAGGTCTCCCAACTCTTTCTTTACCTCCTGCAAATCGTTATCCAGTATAGCATCGCCCAGCTCATACGTTTCCTCTATAGTAAGATGGCGCAGGGTTTGCAGCGTTTGCTTTTTATCCCACGGACATTTCTCGCGAAGGTCGTCCATTATATCCAGAAGCCTGCCAAAGGCATCGAGCTGTTGTTGTCTTGTGTTCATCCTGAAATTTTGTGTAAAAGTAAAAATACTAAGTGTTTATACCTAATAGGTATATTAAATTGTAGTACCATTTTTATTGATAGTTCACTATCAGTAAATGTAGCCTAATTACTTAATTATACAGATGAGTAAATCATCGAATCAATAAAAAACAGCTGCATAAAATTACGGTATTTCGTAACCATAATTTTACATTGTGTTTTTAAATATTTGACCCATAATGAATTGTGTTTTCGGACTTAAATTTGTAAATTTCCCTGTAAGATATTACTTCTAAAGTTAGAAGCTTAAATATGAACACAATTCTGTAATTATAAATATAAAACCAAAAAAAAATGAGCACAATTAAAGTAAAAGATGGGACAGAGATTTATTACAAAGACTGGGGAACAGGGCAACCAATTGTTTTTCATCATGGCTGGCCACTATCTGCCGATGACTGGGATACGCAAATGATGTTTTTCCTTAAGCAGGGTTACAGAGTTATTGCCCATGACCGTCGCGGCCACGGCCGCTCAGGGCAAAGCGCCAATGGTAACGACATGGATACTTATGTTGCCGATGTTGCAGAACTTGCTGAAGCACTCGACCTGAAAGATGCTATACACATAGGCCACTCTACCGGTGGTGGAGAAGCCATTCGTTACGTTGCTCAATACGGCAAAGACCGTGTGGCAAAAGCGGTACTTATTAGTGCGGTAACACCTATTATGATAAAAAACGACAGCAACCAGGAAGGTGTTCCATCATCTGTTTTTGATGAGATTCGCGAGGGTACAGGCTTTAGCAGGGCGCAATACTTTTATGATTTCCCCATTGCATTTTACGGGTGGAACCGCAATGGCGCAAAAGTGCAGGAAGGTATTAAGCATAACTGGTGGCGCCAGGCAATGCAGGGATCTGTATTGGCTCACTACGAAGGAATTAAGGCGTTTTCTGAATCTGACTTTACCGAAGATTTGAAAAGTGTATCGGTTCCGGTTTTGGTATTGCACGGCGAAGACGACCAGATAGTACCGTTTAACCAGGCTCCTAAAGCGGCAGCTCTTTTAGCGAATGGTAAACTTATATCTTACCCGGGCTTCCCTCATGGAATGCCAACTACAGAGGCCGCTACAATTAATAAGGATATCTTAGAGTTTATAAAATCTTAAGCTCCACATTATCATTGTATAAAGTAAAATAGCTGCCGGCATATGCCGGCAGCTATTTGCATTTAATATATTGTTAGCAAAGAAATAAGTCAAACAGGCTGACCATTACTATCTGTAGACAGTACTTCGCTCATATAATCAAAAAACGGGCGCATTTTCTTATAGGCGTTATCAGCTAGTTCCAGAAACGCAGGACTTAGAACCTCATCATCTGTAAAGCGTTTTATTAGTAAGAATTGCTTGTAGCGAAGGAGGTCTATAGCTTCATGGGCAGCATCATAACCTTTAGGAGCTGTTTTAAGCTGCTCTCCCTGTAATATGCTAAAGGTAGCGATGAACGATTTGCTTCCAAGTATTTTTTTAAGCGGCGCGGCATCATAATTAATGTCTTCGCGAACGCGTTTTAAATCCTGTGCATTAGGCGACCAGAAACCGCCTGCAATAAACGTGTTACCACGTTCTACATGAAAATAGTAACCACCCCTGCGCTGGCTCGTTGCTCTTGTAAAGCCGCCGCCCCAATATTTTTTATATGGAGTTTTGTCTGCCGAAAAACGGGTATCCCTATAAATGCGTTGCAATGCTTTTTTGCCCGATGGTGTTTCTATAACATCATGAGTGTTAAGTTTGGTAAGTAATCCATCAGCAAATTTTTCCATTATTTCAAGCTGTTGCAGGTATTCCCCTTTATGCTCATTAAACCAGTCCCGGTTGTTGTTTTGCTGTAGCTGTTTTAAAAAATCGAGGCTGGAGTCAGGAATATATGGGGGTGATTGATTGTGCATTTTTGTTTGTGTTGAATTATCGAAATAGCGCTTAAAAGTTTATTTTATGTTGTTTAGTTTTATGCTTAGTTGGTATACATTATGGATTATATCCAAGCTAATATTCGATTTGAACTTTAAGCCAAAGAGAATTAGTAATGGGTAATCATTAATCAGTAAAGATGTAATGCGTTTGAATACATGTAGTTAAAAATATAACCTACAGACAATGCAATTATTATTTCCCCAATTCCAGCGTCCTTGCTGCCTTTACGATTTTTTCTGAAAGGCTGTTCAGCCAAACCAATTGTTCTATAACCAGGTGGGCTTCTTCCATTTTTAGTTTAAATTCTTCTTCGTCGGTTACATGTATTTCCCGTAACTCCCTAGCTCGGATGTTCTTCAGTTCGGTAAAGCGGGTAGCCAGTTCTTCGTTATGGGCTCCCTGCGCTTCTTCGGCCATTACATTCATGGTCAGTAAGGCAATGGCGGTGTCAAGGTTCCTTATCACGGTTTTAACCACTACATTAAAGGCTTCAGATGCCTTATAAGTTTTATGCGACTGCGTGTAAGTACCCAATGATGCCAGCGACGATAATAGTGTATGGTTAAGCACGGCAAGTTTATACACTTGCTGCTGCTGTTTCTGTTTCGATTTTGGTTCCTGCGCCATGCGCTGATAGGACGACATGAGGTTGCCCAACTCTACAAAGGCATTTTTTCGCGCCAGCCTGTAAGGCGTGGTAACAGCGCCCTTCTGGTTGTAGTACTGCGAAATTTCGGCAAGATAGTTACGGTTTGCCTCGATAGATTTTTTTATAAAAACTGGCAGGTTCATAAACTCCCACGACGGCCATAAAAAGTAATTGCCTATAAAGGCAAGTGCCGATCCTACTACCGTATCTATTATACGATACTGAAGCACATTATTAATATCCGGCGTTAAGAGGCTGTACAAAAAGATAACGTACATGGTAACAAATGTAGCTCCTATTCTATAATTAATAGCCGTAAACGTGTAACCCAAAAGCATACACACAATAATTAGTGTACCAATAATTACAGGATGGTGCACAACACTTATTATGGCAAAAGCAATAATGCCTCCTGTAACAGTACCAATTATACGCTGGTAAGAGCGCTGCTTTGTAAGGCCGTAGCCGGGGCGCATGATAACTATAATGGTAATAAGTATCCAATACACATTTTGCAACGGAAACAGCGCACCAATAACAAATGCACCGGCTATTGTAATGGCAAGGCGCAATGAGTGCCTAAAGATGGTAGACGAAAATGTTAGGTTTTCCTTAATGGTATCTACGCGATAAAACTCCGGCGAAAGAAATTTATCGAGGTCCTTATCCCTGCTTTTGTTAAGAAACTTAAGATCTGTAGTATCGCTAAAAGAGCGTTCTATAATTTTAATTTTTTCAATTTGCTTTTCGGCATAATGCACCATGTTCATGAGCATCCATACACCCTCAGCTGCCTCTTCCCTGCCTAAAATCTGCTCATATTCTCCTATCGCCCTTTCCAGCGCTTCGAGGTCGGCGCCAAGCTTATGCTTCGACACATACTTTTTGCGATTTTCTATACTCTTGCTGATTTTCTTTAGTGCCGATGCCAGATTATACGCCAGTGTTTGGTAAGTTGTAAGTACCTTAGAGTGTGCACCAAACTTTTGGTGTAGCTTGCTGTGGTCGAAAGAAGTTGAAAGGGCTATCTCGAGGATCTCCATGAGTGAGGTAAACACGAGCAGCATTTTTCGGCTGCGTGTAGAACTGCCTGAGTTAGATCTGTTCCTAATTAGTGCTTCGCGCAAACTCTCATGAGTCAGGTTAATATCAACCTGAAGGTTTAGCTGCTTCTCCACAATAGCACTTCTGTCGGCATCTGCATTCCACAAGTCGCCACGCAGCTTCATGTATTTTCCTGTAAGCCTCAGGCATTCGGCAATTTGAAGTTCGGCGTAACGGTGCGGACTCAAAAAATTGAATATTACAGATAGCGCCGTGTACAGCAGTCCGCCTGCCAGTACGAGGGCCGCATACGTTACAATTTCCCTGCCCTCACTAATATGCCCTGTTCCCAACGCTATGGCTAAAAGCCCCGAAAACGCTACCATAGTGGCGCGCTGCCCGTAGACCGATATCATAGACAGAAAAAATACAAAAACAGTAATTAGAGGGTAAAACAACCAGGGGTAAGGGTGCAAAATGTTTACGGCAAGGGTACTGCCCACTACCACGCATACAGCAGCAAGCAAGCCTTTAGACCGGTGCAGCAGGTTACTGGGAATATCTGCCGGATAGGTTAAAAATGCACCAAGGGCAATGGTTAAACCCTCATTAAACAAATCGAACCGGTTAAGTATAATAACCGGCAGTACGGCGGCTACTGTAACTATAACAGCCCTGGTAAAATTTGCACTGTCGGTAAATTGCCTTATGGTTTGTATCATACAAATAGCCCTGTACTGCAAATGTAGTGATTGCCGTTTTGTTTACCCCGATGTAAGGTTAATTCTCACAAAATTTTAGCATTTAATGCAAAGCCCGTTAATCATATAATTTTACTATTTTTGCATTTTAATACAAATGGCTGCATATTTGATGTATGCCTTAAAAGCAAAATAAAATGATACTATCTATAGTAGGATATGGCGACCCGGTATTGCGTAAAAAAGGTTTAGAGATACCACAGGACTATCCTGAACTTAACCAGGTTATTGCTAATATGTACGAAACTATGTATAACGCTTATGGCGTGGGCCTGGCCGCGCCGCAGGTAGGCCTTCCTGTAAGGTTATTTGTTATAGATACCAGGCCGTTTAGCGAAGATGAAGACCTTAGCAAAGATGAGCAGGCACAGCTTGCATCATTTAAAAAGACATTTATAAACGCAACTATCCTTAAGGAAGAGGGCGAAGAATGGGGTTTCAATGAGGGTTGCCTTAGTATACCTGAAGTGCGTGAAGATGTATACCGCCATGAAGTTATTACGATAGAATATTATGACGAAGAATTTAACAAACATACTGATGTTTACGACGGCCTTATTGCCAGGGTAATACAGCATGAGTATGACCATATAGAGGGCATTTTATTTACCGATAAAATATCGTCATTAAAAAAGCGTTTAATACAAAAGAAACTGCAAAACATCATGGAGGGCAAAACGCGCCCTGACTACAAGATGAAATTTATTGCCAAAAAAGGCAGATAATTTTTGTTTTTAAAGACAAAGATTAGATATTTGCCATCCCTTAAATAAAAAGAAAACATTATATATAATGAGCATCGAAAAAATATTAGCTATTTCCGGAAAACCGGGACTGTATGAATTAAAGATACAAACAAGAACAGGTTTTGTTGCTGAATCGCTTTTAGACGGTAAAAGGATTACTGTAGGTCTTCGCAGCAATGTAAGCTTACTATCTGAAATATCTGTATACACGTATGATGGCGAGGTACGCCTTGCAGAAGTACTGCGTGCTATTGCAGAAAAAGAAGATAACGGCCCTGCAATTTCTCATAAAGAGGATAACGCAAAGCTGGAAGCCTACTTTAGGGAAGCTTTGCCTGCCTTTGACGAGGACAGGGTGTATGCATCTGACATTAAAAAAATTCTTAACTGGTACAACATGCTACAGGCTAAAGGCCTTGTGAGCAAGGCAGAAGTTGTTGCCGCTGCTCCTGCCGAAGAAACTCCTGCTGCAGAGACAGAAGAAGTAAACAATGCTGTTGCCGAAGAAGTAAAAGCCGAAGAATAGTTATTTCTTTAAAACTATAATTTGATCCTGCCGTTTTTATTAGCGGCAGGATTTTTTATTATAACTTATATACAGTGTTATTAAACAGCAGCAAACCGGCACAAAAAAAACCACCACTGTAAATGCAGTGGCGGTTTTATATTTGCTATAGCAAGGGTAATCTTGCTTACTGCTTTGCCTTCTATTTATTTCTAAAATGAGGCAAGACCAAGTACGCCATGCGTATGTTCTCTAAGTTTCGAAAGTAATTCCGGTTCATCGTTAAGGTGCTTGCCATAAGATGGTATCATGATGCGCAGTTTTTGCTGCCACTCTTCGGTTTTAACCTGTTCTGTAAAGCAACGCTCTAACAGCTCTACCATTATGGCTACAGCAGTACTGGCTCCCGGCGATGCCCCAAGAAGCACTGCCAGTGTACCATCGGCGCTATTAATAACTTCGGTACCAAATTCCAGCTTGCCGCCTTCTTTATCATCTTTTTTAATAACCTGTACACGCTGCCCGGCAGTTTCCAGTACCCAATCTTCCATTTTTGCCTCAGGAAGATACTCCTTAAGCGCCTCCAGCCTGTCTTCACGGCTTTGGGTAACCTGCTGAATAAGATATTTGGTCAGCGGAATGTTATGGTAACCAGCTGCCAGCATAGGCCCTATATTGTTAGCTCGAATTGATGTTGGTAAATCAAAATACGAACCCTGTTTTAAAAATTTAGTACTAAATCCTGCATAAGGGCCAAATAACAACTCTTTTTTGCCATTTATCATACGGGTATCTACGTGGGGTACACTCATGGGTGGTGCCCCTACAGATGCCTTACCATATACCTTAGCATTATGTTTCTCTATAATGTCTTCGTTTATACACTTAAGCCACTGCCCACTTACCGGGAAACCGCCAAAGCCTTTACCTTCCGGTATATCTGCTTTTTCAAGAAGGTGAAGCGATCCGCCACCCGCACCTATAAATACAAACTTAGAGTATACACGTACTTTCTCGCCGGTGTGTAAATCTTTAATCTTAAATTTCCATTTGTTACTGCCGTTCTTAGAACGGCGCATGCTCGATACCTCTTTGCTAAAGAAAAGGTTTACCCCCTCCTGCTTGCCCAGCCATGCAAACATATCGCGTGTTAATTCGCCAAAGTTTACATCGGTACCTATTTTCATGTTAGTTGCTGCAATAGCCTCATTGGCATCGCGCCCTTCCATTACAAGTGGCATCCATTGTTTTATAGTTTCAGGATCTGTAGAGAACTCCATCCCCTTAAACAGCGGGAACTTTTGTAGTGCCTCATGCCTTTTTTTAAGAAAATCTACGTTATTTTCTCCCCATACAAAACTCATGTGCGGTATGCTGCGCACAAAATCTTCAGGATTGGTTATAAGGCCTTTTTCTATCAGGTAAGCCCAAAATTGTTTGGACTGTTCAAACTGCTCGGCAATTTTAACCGCCTTTACAGTTTCTACCTCTCCATTAGGCAATTGCGGAGTATAATTAAGTTCACAAAAAGCAGAGTGGCCTGTACCTGCGTTATTCCACGCGTCCGAACTTTCGGCGGCAGCCACATCAAGCCTTTCATAAATATTAATTTTTACTTCGGGCATTAATTCTTTTAAGAACATGCCAAGCGTAGCGCTCATTATACCGGCGCCTATAAGAACCACATCGGGCTCCTGATTGATAGTTGTGGACATCTGTATGTTTTGAAAACACAAATTTACTGGTAAAAAGTCTAATAATTTATAGAATATCAGCTTACCTCTGCGCTATAACATACTTTTAACAAAAAATGGGGTTTTACAAGATATTTTTTCGTGATAAATAATCCTGAAGCATTATTGTTGCCGAAATTTCATCTACAAGAGCTTTGTTTTGCCGTTGTTTCTTATTTAACCCACTGCTTATCATTGCCTGGAAAGCCATTTTGCTTGTAAAACGTTCATCTACACGCAGTACAGGCATTTCCGGAAACTCTTCTGTAAATTTTGCCGCAAAGGCATTTATAATTTCGGCACTTTGCGACGGTTCGCCGTTCATTTGCTTAGGATCGCCTATAAGCACCGATGCTACTTTTTCTTTAGCAAAATAATCTTTTAAAAAGCTAAGCGCGGTAGACGATGGTACTGTTGTAAGACCCGACGCTATTATTTGCATCTGGTCGGTTACGGCAATACCTGTACGTTTTTCGCCATAGTCTATAGCAAGTATCCTCATTATGGTAGTTTGTTTTGTTTATGCAAAGAAAACTGTAAGCAATGGCAAAGATACTCAATATGTAAAGGTTTTAAGCGAAGAGCCTTAAACAACCTGAAACGTTGAACCCTAATTTAAAAAATTAGACTTTGCTAAAATCTTCTATGCATTTTTTTGCATACAGCTTCGTGATGTTGAATACCCTTTTCTTTGCCTCAGTATCCTTTTCTAATTTGTGGGTAGCCAAAAATGTAACTGCGGTATTCTCGAATTCTTTTTGAAGCTCGTTAATAAACGTTTCTAACTTAGAGCCTCCGGCAGATAGATAGTACTCTTTATTAAATTTTTGATAAAAATCTTTATGTAGTTGATTGCAAGAATTCTCTAACTGCTTTTCTAATTCTTTGTACTTGAAACTCATGTATTGTTAAATAGACTTTATGTTTGCGTTACAAAATAAGCCATAAGTAAACGGAGAAAAGTTATAAAATTTAACTGAAAATTAATAAAATTTTTCGTTCAATATTGAGTCAGTGTTTTTGGGGTTGACTACTCCTAATGCACTAATTTACCATAGTAATCTACACATGATTTTGCATGTTTTTTTGTAATTGTCCTTACAAGGTGCAATGCTTCTGCATCTTCTGCAAGTACACTTTTTTGTATGAACGCAGCTTCTGCTTTCTCAAATTCGTTTTTTATCAGTTCGAAAAATGCTTCGAGTCTTCCAGGCCCACCCGACTGGTAATTTAATTTATATTGATCGTTAAGGGTTGTGATGACATCCTTGCAGGCACAGTCGAAATCGCTTTCTAAAATCGAATAATCCATGATTGTAAGAGTTTAAGGTGTGTAATATAAAGGGTTTTCGCTTTGCTAATGTACGAATACTTTTTATGATTTCTTTAACCTTTGAATTAGAGGCATAAAAAAACCCTTCAAATTTCTTTGAAGGGTTAAAATAAGGGTGGAATACCGGGTTCGAACCGGCGACCTCTAGAACCACAATCTAGCGCTCTAACCAACTGAGCTAAAACCACCATTTGTTTTGCGAGTGCAAATATACTACACGGTTATTGTTTCTGCAAGCAAAATTTAAATTTTTTTACATCAAATTACTTAAGCTGCTCACTGCCACATGTCTTTCTGCTGTAAAACCCTCACCATATTCTGTATTTATTAGCCTGCCAAGGTCGGCTGCACGGTAAAGGATACTCTCTTTAAAGTTTTTTGTAGCAATGGGAGTAACAGGCTCTGTACTGTCTGGATCATAAAACTGCGATTTATATGCCATAAGCGATGCTACTTTAACATCTATAAATCCTGTAATATCTACTACAAAGTCGGGCGTTAGGTTTTTCCACTGTATGTAATGATACACCACTGCCGGCCTCCAGGCCTCCTGCGTGGCACCATCCTGTGCTGTTTCTATTTTGCGCAACCCCGATAAAAAACAGGCGTCGCTAACCAGCTTGCTCCCCTTGCCATGATCTATATGCCTATCCTCTATTGCATTTGCAATAACGATGTCCGGCCGGTATTTACGAATCATCTCTATAACCTTAAGCTGGTGTACCTCATCGTTAGTAAAAAATCCATCCCGAAAATGCAGGTTCTCCCTTACTGTTACGCCTAAAATCTTTCCTGCATTATAAGCCTCTTCATCTCTTATTTCTGCAGTGCCACGAGTGCCGAGCTCGCCCCGCGTCAGGTCTATGATGCCTACCTTTTTACCAAGCGAAATTTCTTTCGCGATTGTACCGCCACAGCTAAGTTCTACATCATCAGGGTGGGCGCCAAAAACAAGTATATCTAATTTCATTATATGGATTGCAAAAATTTAATTGCAAAGTTACAAAATAGAGTTTTCATAAAACCTAAAGCTTAAATACGAACGGATACGCACCTTGCAAAACTTTGCAAAATACTTACATGATTATACATAACGCATACATTTAACACAAATACGACTGTTTCGCAGAATATTTGACATTATTTTAGCACTTGAATTTTAATACTTTTTTATGAAAAAAGACATCACACCTTACCTAAAGCCAAATGCAACTTATACCGAAAAAGAGGCTTATTACGAATTTCCCATACTTAGAAAATCTCAGTCATTAACCGCTAATGCTTACTACTTTAACCATCCGGAATGGGCAGAAGAATATCTTACTTATTGCCATAGAAGTGAATCTTTTAAAGAACGGTGGCTAACAGCAAGTGGTAAATGGGCAGGGAAAGTTGTTATGGATATAGGCTGCGGCCCCGGCAATATACAGGCCACACTTAATGAAGATCCTGAGATACTTATAGGAATAGATGTAGCGCCCAAATCTTTAGAATTAGCTGCTAATCTTGGCTATACTGCAGTTCTTGCTGACGCCAACAACTTACCTTTTAAATCGGGTATTGCAGATATTGTTATGCTTAATGCTACTTTGCACCACACCGAAAATATGCATTCTATACTTAAAGAAGCTGCACGCATGGTAAAGCCGGGCGGCGTATTGATTACAGATCACGACCCACAACATTCTGCCTGGAACTACAAAGGCGCAGCCAAACTTTTATGGAACGCCCGCCTTGTATACTATCGCTATATAGGCCATAGTTTCCATAAATCTGCAGAGCAGCAAAAATGGGCATTAGCATGCGAAACCCATCATAAACCGGGGCATGGCGTAACCCGCGATTTATTTGAAACTATATTAGAGCCTCTTGGGTTTACGGTAAATGTATACCCACACAACCACATGCTGGGTAAAGAAGTGTTTGAAGGTAAGACGGGCCCCGTAGAATTTAAGTATAAACTTGGCAACTTTCTTTCAGGAAGAAAACCTTCTGCCGACTCCAGTGCACTGACATTAATGTGTGTGGCCCGCAAACCGACAGCGGCTTAAATTGGGCTATAACACCCTGCGCATTGTCATACTTTTATTAACCGTCTCAAAAAATTCTTTTTCGGGATTGCTGTCTTTTGTAATACCACAGCCTATGTAAAGGTTTGCTGCATTGCCATCAATTTTCATGCAGCGCAGGTTAACAAATAAATCGGTTTTGAGACCACCCGTAGCAGCATCTGCGTTGAGTTCCCCCAGATAGCCCGAATAAAATTCCCTGTTATACCCTTCATTCTGCATCAGGAACCCTTTGGCATCAGCCTTTGGCAAACCGCAAACCGCAGGTGTAGGGTGCAGGGTATTTATAACCTCCTGCAAATTACTATCCTCTTTAAGTTCTGCCGTAATATCTGTTTTTATGTGAATTATGTTACCCGCCTTAAAGGTATAGGGTTTGGTTGTAACTATATCGGCGGTATGTTCACGCAGTTCTTCAAGTATATAGTCGGTTACAAACTGCTGTTCTTCGCGCTCTTTGGTCTCCCAGACAGCATCCTCCTCTTCGACAAACAGCTGAGTGCCGGCAAGCGACACAGTATGCACAGTATTATTTTCTACCTTGAGCAATTGCTCCGGCGTTGCCCCCATCCATAACCCCGATCGTGGAGTGAAAAAGCAGTACCTAAACGCTGCAGGATAAGTGTATAATATTTTTTCGTAAGTAGCTGCCACATCAAAATCTTCCACCTCAACTGCTTCCGTGCGCGATGTTACTAATTTTTTAAATCCACCGCTGTTTATAGCATCTACGCTTTTGGCAACCAGCGCTTCAAAATCGGTTTTCGCCTCCTTATCAATATCGAATGATTTTGGTTGAAGCTTTTTAAAACCGCCCTCTTCAATTTCAGCTACTATTACTTCAGAAGCATCAAACGGAATAAAAGCTGCTTCGCCATTAAATGGGGCAAATACAAAACCTTTTTGCTTAAAATCGGTTGGGCTGTAATGCACTCCGTCCTTTTGAAAAACGGCTGTTATAGTTTCGCTTTCTGGTTTACTGTACAGCGCAAAAGGCAATTGTAAAGTAAGCTGTTCTTTTATTTTTAAAAATATATCTTTCATCTACTATTAGTTGTTGGTTGATATTTGTTGGTTGTTAGACGCTCTCAAGCAACCGTTAACTATCAACTAAATTATCTCTTCCTTGGTAATATCATGTTGGTAATTTTGCAAAGCGATATAAGCCTCCCCTCTTCATCTGTAATTTTTACCTCCCATAAATGTAAGCTTGCGCCCTTGTGTACAATTCTTGCAGTGCCGGTAACTACACCATCACGTTTGCTGCGCAAATGGTTAGCCGATATCTCTATACCCCTAACCTCTTGCAGTTCGGGATTTACAAACATGATCGATGCCGCGCTGCCCACACTTTCGGCCAGAGCCACGCTTGCGCCACCATGCAGCAACCCCATGGGCTGATGCACACGCGAATTAACCGGCATGGTAGCCTCCAGAAATCCTTCGGCGGCATCTGTATATACAATACCTAAGGTATCCATTAAAGTATTTTTACTATAATCGTTGCACATTTTCAGCGCCCTTTCTTTATCGAATGCCATTGTAGTTCGTTTTTGTAAAGATAGAAAAAGCCCCCTAACCCTCAAAGCGCGAATTGCTTCATTAAAAGTATAAACAACTAACAATAAACCTTAAATAGCAAACTAAAAACGCTTTACCCACGTTAACAATTAGATTGCCTTTAAAAATTATAAATTAATAGCTATTTTTACCAAAAATTGTTTAACGCTATGCGCCATCTTTTACTATTGCTTTTACTGGGCTTTGCCGTAACCTTTACTTCCTGCCGTGATGATTTTGAATTTGAACCCAGCACAGGCGGGCTCGAATTTTCGCGCGACACAGTATACCTCGATACGGTTTTTACAAACGTAGGATCGAGCACGTATACTCTTAAGGTGTACAACCGCAGTAATAAAGATATTAGCATACCGCGTATAGCGCTGGGCCAGGCCGAAAACTCTAAATACCGACTAATGGTAGACGGGGTTCCCGGTAAGGTATTCAATAACGTAGAGCTATTAGCTAAAGACAGCATGTTTGTTTTTATAGAAACTACTATAGATTATACTGACTATGCCAACGACAATACCACCTTTTTATATACCGATAACATACAGTTTACCAGCAGTAATGGCAACCAGAGTGTAGAGCTTGTTACCCTTGTACAGGACGCTTACTTTTTATACCCGCAACGCAATGAGGCGGGATTGTATGAAGCTGTGCGTTATGACAGTGGTAATAACCCCAATGACGAACTCTTTATTTACGGCTTTAACTTAGACCACGCAGACCATGACGATGAATACCATTGGAAAAATACCAAGCCATATGTAATATATGGCTATGCAACCGTTCCTGACGGCGAAACCCTTGTGGTAGATCCCGGTGCAAGAATACATTTTCATGCCGACTCCGGCCTTATGGTTCGCCCGGGTGCGAGGTTAGAAATTAACGGATCGCAATCATCTACCGCGGCATTAGAGAATGAGGTTATTTTTGAAGGTGACAGGCTCGAACCCGATTTTGATGATGTTCCCGGGCAATGGGGAGCTGTATTACTAATGTCGGGAGCAGATAATACTATTAATCACCTTACTGTAAAAAATGCTAACATAGGTATCTTCGCCCAGGCTCCTGCAGGCGACGATAATACCATACCCAAATTAGACATTAACAATTCGAAAATATACAACAGCACTAACTTTGGCCTTTTTAGCATACACGCAAATATTACAGGTACAAATGTTGTAGTAAACAATGCAGGACAGGCTTCAGTATCTTTGGTACAAGGTGGCACATACGATTTTAAGCAATGTACGTTTGCAAACTACTTTAACAGCTACAATCAGGTACCTGTACTTATTAATAATTATTGGGATGTAGGCGAAGTAAGGACTCTTTCTGACGTTTCAGCAAATTTTGACAACTGTATTATGTACGGATCGGGTAATTTGGGGGTTTCGCTGGAAAAATATGTGCACCCAACCACCGGTGAAACCTCAAATTTTAAAGCAGTCTTTAACCACTGCCTTATAAAACTTGTAGACACCGGCAACCAGCTTGCAAACAATTCGTTATATAAATACGAGACTAATTTACCCACAGATGAAACCTATTATAGCACCTGTGTAATTGCTAAAACAGCTACCGGCAACAGGCCAAGGTTTGACGATGCGCCAAACAACAAGTTAAACCTTATTACAAATGATGCTGTGAACCCGGCAAATCCAGGCCCCGAAGGCAGTGCCGACCCTGCGGTTGCCGCAGCTGTAGGCCCTGATATTAACGGTATAGCAAGGAGTACATCTGCCCCGGACATTGGCGCTTACGAGAGCCAGCCTGCACCGACAGAATAATTATTGACCGTAACTCAGGTATTTTTCATAATTTTAGGCAACCAACTTAGCAAAACAAATTATTATGAAAAATACCTGCATTGTATTATCTGCCCTTGCGCTGTGTTTTATGTCGTGTAAAGACGGCGTAAAGATTCAGACATCTACTACCGAAACAAACGATACCATAGCCGTTAAAGACACGGTTAACGATAAACCGCTTGACTCTGTGCAAACAGAACAGGCCTGGAAAGATTATGCCACGCCGGGCTTTGCCCACAAAATGATGGCCGACGAACAGGGCTCGTGGAATGTTACTATGACATTTTGGACTAACCCGGATGCGCTGCCCGAAGCCTATACGGCTACAGCCGAAGTAAGGATGATATTAGGAGGCCACTACCAGGAAACGTTTTATAGTGGCTCCATGATGGGAATGCCGTTTGAAGGTAAAAGTACTCTTGCATACAACAACAAGAGCGGCGAATATACCTCTACCTGGATAGACAATATGGGTACCGGCATGATGGTTACCAAAGGCCACTATGACGAAGCCGTTAAAGCCATGAACCTTACCGGACAGATGATTGACCCCATTACCGGAAAAAACATAAACATTCGTGAAGTATACACTCTTGTAGATGCCAATACCCGCAAGCTTGAAACTTACGACACTAAAGCAGGCCAAAAGGAATTTAAGAGTATGGAAATTGTGCTGAAGAGAAAAAGATAGTATTGCTGTAATTTCGGGAATTTTCAACAACGCCAGTTGTTCTTTGCTGCAAGACGCATTGGCACCATGCATGATTTAGTTTCGTTAGTTTCAGATACAAATATTTTAATGGTATCATCCGGACGTTTTTGTTGCATAATAGAAAGATCGTATGTAGGCGTAGTACCTACAATTTTATTTGAATCAGAATCGAAATAATAGTAATTTACTACAATGCTTTTTCCAAAATTTAAAAAAGGATACCCTTCATTTAAATACATAGAAAAAATTGTTGCCTCCGTTACAACGCCAGTTTTATACAAGTTATATATCTTAATTGCCGGTAAAAAGCCGAACAACCCCAAAATTACACCCGGAATTAAAAATATCAAAGGCATTAAATATATTGGTTCGTCCCCATTAACAGAATTTAATCCTGCTATTACTGACTGATTTTTGTAAACGTTGATTTTAATTGTATCGCCCTCAGTAAATTTTAGTTCATTTGCAAAATTCATAGCTTCAAATTTATCTGAAACGACCCTTTTGCCATCTTTATACGTATAATTGATTAACAAATTAGAAATCAATATATCGTCTGTAGGCTCGATGGATGTAACAATTGCATCCTCTTCGTTTCCGTTTTGCAAAATAAGATGGCTATCGTACGTTAAGTATGGCGATGTCTTAGAATCGATAAAAAACTTAACGGCAGAGTATAACGACGATAATGTCATCACTGCAAACAAAATAGCTACAAATCCGAAAGGTCGTCTTCGGTCTAATAGAGCGAATAAAGTAAAAAAAGGGACCTGTCTTTTATTCATTTTTGTGTCGGATTATATTTTCCAGTTATTCTTTATTGCCACTGTGGGAGGTACCATACAGGACTTAGTTTCATCAGTTTCAGAGACAAATATCTTAATAGTGTCTTCAGGACGTTTTTCATGCAATATAGAAAAATCAGTTATAGATGTAGCACCAAATATTTTGTTAGACCTTGCATCAAAATAATAATAGTTTACTAAAACACTTCTTCCCATATTTGTAACTGGCAATCCGCCATTTACGAACATTGAAAATATTTTAGCTTCTCTCACGACACCATTAGAGTATAACTTGTATGTTCTATAAGCAGGAACAACTGCTATTAAAAAAACGACAGAACCTATTATAAAGAATATTACGGGAATTATATAAAATACCCCTACAGGAAAAGAATAAGGAACAAAGCCTTCTATAGCCGATTCTCCATTATACACTTTAATTTTTATATTACTTCCGGGACTCAGGGTTGCAGCTTTATCGATATTCATAGTCTCAAATTGATCTGAAATCGTTTTACCATGAGTGTTGTAACTATAGCTGATAAGTACCGGATGCCGACCATTTACAGTAACGTTGTCTAAGGAACTAACCGATGTAATTACAGCATCTTTCAAAACACCATTTTTTGCTATTGCCTGTTGGTCATATTTTTCGTGTGGCGCTTTAACATTAGAATTTAATGTAATAATAAGAGGTGTGATTACGAAAATTGACATAACTAAAAATATAATACCCATGATCCCAAAAGGTCTCTTACCTTTAATAAGCGAAAATAATGTAGAAATTGAAACGTGCCTTTTATTCATGATTTTTAGTAATATCTGTTATAGAGGGGGGCCAAATATAGTCATTCCAGTATTACAACTTATGCAATTTCACACCCGAATTTTCCAACATCAAATTCCCTGTTTTTAGTATTTTATAAAACTTGCCTAATTGCTCTTTTTTGATTAATTTTGCACCTTAAACAACAACACACATACTAATGATCCATTTCTTCGGAAACCAGACCAATACGGTTTTTGCAGTACAGTCGCAAAACCAGCTTTCGGCAGAGGATATTTCAAAATTAAACTGGCTTTTTGGCAACGCGCATAAAATAGAAAAATCCGTCCTTACGGATTTTTTTGTTGGCCCACGTGCCACCATGATCACGCCCTGGAGCACTAATGCTGTAGAGATTACCCAAAATATGGGTATCGAAGGCATTATCCGTATCGAGGAGTTTGAGAAAGTAGCTGAAGCCGATGCTAAATTCGACCCGATGCTTTCGCAAAAGTATGACGGCCTAACTCAGGACATTTACACTATAAACATCAAGCCGGAGCCTATTCTCGAAATTGAGGATATCGCGGCATACAATAAACAGGAAGGGCTTTCGCTTAACCCTGAAGAGGTAGACTACCTAAATAATCTATCGGCAAAACTGGGCAGAAAATTAACCGATAGCGAAGTGTTTGGCTTCTCTCAGGTTAACAGCGAGCACTGCCGCCACAAAATATTTAACGGTACTTTTGTAATAGATGGCGAAGAGAAACCTTCATCATTGTTCAAGCTTATCAAAAAAACATCGGTAGAGACACCGGGCGATATTGTTTCTGCATACAAAGACAACGTGGCGTTTATAAAAGGCCCGCGTGTAGAGCAGTTTGCTCCTGAAACGGCTGATAAACCTGACTTCTACGCGATTAAAGAATTCGACTCTGTTATTTCTATAAAAGCAGAAACCCACAACTTTCCTACCACAGTAGAACCTTTTAACGGTGCTGCTACAGGTGCAGGTGGAGAAATTCGCGACAGGCTTGCCGGCGGACAGGGATCGCTCCCCCTTGCAGGTACGGCAGTTTATATGACAGCCTATTCGAGATTAGAAGAAAACAGGACGTGGGAAGAGGGTATGGACGAGCGCAAATGGCTGTACCAAACCCCAATGGATATATTGATAAAAGCCTCTAACGGAGCATCAGATTTTGGTAATAAATTCGGGCAGCCGCTTATTACAGGTTCGGTACTTACGTTTGAGCATGAAGAGGCCGGACGCAAACTGGGCTTTGACAAAGTAATAATGCTTGCCGGTGGAGTAGGCTACGGTAAAGCCAGCCAGGCGGCCAAGCAAAAACCACAGGCGGGTGACAAGATTGTTATACTGGGTGGCGAAAACTACCGCATAGGTATGGGTGGCGCAGCAGTATCGAGTGCAGATACAGGTGCTTTTGCATCGGGTATCGAGCTTAATGCCGTACAGCGTTCTAACCCCGAAATGCAAAAACGTGCGGCTAACGCTGTACGCGGACTGGTAGAAGCCGATGTTAACCCTATTGTTTCTATTCACGATCACGGTGCGGGCGGCCACTTAAACTGCCTTAGCGAACTTGTAGAAGAAACGGGCGGTAAAATAGACCTAGACAAACTGCCGGTGGGCGACCCTACCCTTTCGGCTAAAGAAATTATAGGCAACGAGAGCCAGGAACGAATGGGCCTTGTTATCGGGCAAAAAGATATTGATACATTGCAACGCATTGCCGATCGTGAGCGTAGCCCTATGTATGCTGTGGGCGATGTAACCGGCGACCACCGCTTTACTTTCGAGAGCGCTACAACAGGGGCTAAACCTATGGATTTTGCACTTGAAGATATGTTTGGCTCTTCGCCAAAAACCTTAATGGAAGACAAAACGGTTGCTGTAAACTACAGCGAGTTAGAATATTCACAAGATAAAATTTACGACTACCTCAACCAAGTGCTACAGCTTGAAGCAGTTGCCTGCAAAGACTGGCTAACCAATAAAGTAGACCGTTGCGTGGGTGGTAAAGTTGCCAAGCAGCAAACGGCTGGCCCTATCCAGTTACCGTTAAATAATGTAGGTGTTATGGCGCTTGATTATGCCGGTAAAGAAGGCATTGCAACCACTATAGGCCACTCCCCTGTATCAGCACTCATTGACCCTGCTGCCGCAAGCCGAACTGCCATTGCCGAAGCATTGAGTAATATCGTTTTTGCTCCGCTTAAAGACGGTTTAGCAAGCGTTTCGCTTTCGGCCAACTGGATGTGGGCGTGTAAAAATGAGGGCGAGGATGCAAGGCTATACGAAGCTGTAGCAGCCTGTAGCGAATTTGCTATCGAGTTGGGCATCAACATCCCTACCGGTAAAGATTCGCTTTCCATGAAACAAAAATACCCTGACGGCGACGTTATTGCCCCGGGTACCGTGATTATTTCTGCGGCAGGCAACTGTAACGACATTCGTAAAGTGGTAGAGCCTGTACTTAAAAAGAACGGCGGTAACATTTACCACATTAACCTTAGCGGCGATACCTTTAAACTGGGCGGATCGTCTTTCGCGCAGGTGCTAAACAAAGTGGGCAGCGAAGTACCAAGCATCAGGGATGCAGCCAATTTTAAAAATGCTTTTAATACTATACAAGATTTAATTAAAGACGGTAAAATTGCAGCAGGTCACGATATAGGCAGCGGTGGTTTAATTACTACGCTTCTTGAAATGAGCTTTGCCGAAGTAAACCTGGGTGCTGATTACGACCTGACAAACCTTAACGAAGCTGATCCTGTTAAAGCATTATTTGCCGAGAACATTGCCATAGTAATTCAGGCAGACGCATCGGTAGAAGAAGTGTTTACTACAAACAACGTAGCGTTCACCCTTATAGGCCAGCCTAAAGAGGGTAACACAGTTACCGTTAAAAACGGCGATGTTAACTATACGTTTGACGTTAAAGAAACAAGGGATACCTGGTTTAAGACTTCTTTCCTGCTTGACCAAAAACAAAGCGGAAAACAAAAAGCACAGGAGCGTTACAACAACTATAAAAACCAACCGTTACAGTACACATTCCCAAGTCAGTTTACGGGAAAAATCCTCACCCCCAACCCCTCTCCGAAGGAGAGGGGGGCACGACCAAAAGCGGCTATTATCCGTGAGAAAGGCAGTAACTCGGAACGTGAAATGGCAAACGCCATGTATCTTGCCGGTTTCGATGTGAAGGATGTACACATGACCGACCTTATTTCCGGCCGTGAAACACTTGAAGATATCCAGTTTATAGGTGCGGTTGGAGGTTTCTCTAACAGTGATGTACTGGGTTCGGCTAAAGGCTGGGCAGGTGCTTTTCTTTATAACGAAAAAGCCAAGATTGCATTAGAGAAATTCTTTGCAAGGGAAGATACACTATCGGTAGGTATTTGTAACGGCTGCCAGCTGTTTATAGAGCTTGGCCTTATAAACCCCGACCATGAGGTTAAACCACGTATGCTGCATAACGACAGTAAAAAACATGAGAGTGGGTTTACATCGGTTACCGTGCAGGAAAACAGTTCGGTTATGCTAAGCACGCTTGCAGGCAGTACGCTGGGTGTGTGGATCTCTCATGGCGAAGGTAAATTTGACTTACCGTATACCGAAGATAAATATGATGTTGTGGCTAAATATGCGTACAACGGCTACCCGGCTAACCCTAACGGCTCGCACTTTGACATTGCTATGATGGCAAGTAACAACGGCCGCCACCTGGTTATGATGCCGCACATAGAGCGCTCTATGTTCCAGTGGAACTGGGCTTACTACCCTAAAGGCCGTACCGACGAGGTGTCGCCATGGCACGAAGCGTTTGTGAATGCACGTGAGTGGATTGAGAAGAGATAGTTTTCAGTCGCAGTCGCAGTTAGCATACTTTAAGACGTAAGATAATAGATGATAGACGCCTCCAGGAATGGGGGCGTTTTTTATCTTGATTATTGTACGGAAAAAACCTGCCTTATTGGGCAGGTTGACTTTTCAATGAATACTAATTATTAAATTAAATATGAGTCAAACTGATACTTCTGAATCTCCTTTTTAGAGCTGCATTCAACAATTTGCTTCAGTATTATGTCATTGTAAGATGCATTATATATTATTCAATGCTTAAGACTATCCTCCATAAGGTTGTCTAAAGTTTTATGTTCAGGAGCTATAATTGCTTTCAGTTGTTCTCTGCTCGCCCGTCTCATAAATGTATATAATTCAATATTTTCACTATATAACTTACTCATAAGTTTAGAAGATTTGGTAATCATTTCCACTCCTTCTTCAATCGAACTAAATTTAGTATCCTGAATACTTTCTTTAAGCCATTTTTCAACCTCGTCCCTGTCATTAGTTTTTAAATCATCCGGATAATTGGCATCACCTAATTTTGCTGAATTTTCCCTAAGGCTTTCTTCAAAAGCAATGTATGTATCTGATTTTGCCATAACTACATATTTATCCTTGGCAACTTTAAATTCTTCCGGGGTCAGTACAGCTTTAATAGTTGTAGGAAACGTCTCGTCTGAATAAGATTGCGCTTTAGCTGACAGAAAAGTCAAAGTAAAAAAAAAAACTAATAAAAACTTCATAACAAATTCACATTAATTAAATTAGCAATTTCCAACACATTGATTGAATTGACCTGAAATACCCAAATAAGATCTTCGATGTGCTTGATACGCTCTCAAAGTAGCTTGCTCATAAACAGATTGAGATGATGCATCTTGAGCTATTTCCAAAGATGCTACGAGAATATTGTCAATTAAATCAAGTGCTCCATCACACCAATCGATACAATCGTCAATACATGAACTAGTTGATATAGGATAACCACCGGGGATATTATTATGAAATTCAGGTGCGAAAATTTGTCTTATTTGACCACCGCTTGCATTCTTAATAAAATTAAAGAGATTAGGATTTGCAGCTATCATATTTTTTTGCAATAATATAGAATTATCATACATTGATTGAAATTGTAAAACACTATTAAAAGAAGTACTGGAAATATTTGAATTTATCCAAGTCATCCATTGAGATCTAGTATCAAAAGAAATATTATTAGACAACAGCTTGAGATTAAACGCTTCTATTGAATTAATATAGTCAGTATATGCTTTTGTTTTTGTCAAAGCAGCATATTGTTGTATTGCTGTGTTTAAATCCGAACTTGTTAAGCTTTTAGCTAGCGGATTTGTACTCAAATTTTCAATTTTGGCTTCTGATGGATCTCCAATAACCAAATCACTTTCGGGTGAACAGGAAAAATAGAACATTGATAGCAGCAACGCTGCAGATAATAAATAATTTTTAATAAAAATTGGTGGTTTAAATTTATTTAACAAACATAACAATTTAACTATTGTGAAAATGCGGTTTTTTCTCATTTAAATACGATTTATGTTTATTGCAAAAAGACTAATGTGTTTTTATGAAAACCTAAAGCATTATTAAAGACAGGTGCTTATCCGTAACAAAAGTTCAATTAAAACAACTGCATATCAACAAATTAACTGCTGTGACCTCATTCTGTAAATTTTATAATAAACAAAAAACCCTCTTACTCACGTAAAAGGGTTTCTTGTTTTATGATCTAAAGCTAATTAGATACCAGCTACAATAGCAAGGAAATCATCTGCTTTAAGAGCTGCGCCGCCTATAAGGCCGCCGTCTACATCGGGTTTAGAGAAAATCTCACGGGCATTGTCCGGTTTCACGCTACCTCCGTAAAGAATAGACGTTTCTTCGGCAATTTTGCTGCCTATGTTTGTGTGTAGTAATGAACGTATAAAAGCGTGCATTTCCTGCGCCTGCTCCGGAGAAGCTGTTTCGCCTGTACCTATAGCCCAAACAGGCTCGTAAGCCAGTACAATGCTTGCCCAGTCGCTTTCGCTAATGTGGAACAAACCTTCCCTTAACTGAGTTTCTACCAGGTTAAAGTGGTTGCCTGATTGCCTGTCGGCAAGCTCTTCGCCAAAACAAAAAATAACCGTTAGGTTATGTGCTAAAGCAGTAGTTACCTTTTGAGCCAGTAATGCATTATTTTCATGAAAATATGCCCTGCGCTCTGAGTGGCCTAAAATAACCGTGTTTACCTTAATGCTTTTAAGCATGTTTACAGAGATCTCTCCCGTGTAAGCGCCGCTTTCGGCTTGGTGCATGTTTTGTGCGGCTACAATAATGTTACTGCCTGCAGTTTGCTTAACAGCCGCCTGAAGGTTTACAAATGTAGGCGCCACAACTATTTTAGCAATGCTGTTTTCGGGCTTTTTAGCAAGCAGTTCCTCAAGCAATGCTTCGGTTTGCTGACTGTCGTTGTTCATCTTCCAGTTTCCTGCAACGATTTTTTTTCTCATTATTTTAGGTTTTTTAATGTCTCAATTAGTTTGGCGTCGTCCGCCTCTATGGCTTTAAACAATGCAATTTTTCCGGTTTGGTCTACCACCATGTAGCGCGGAATCCAGTCCAGCTTTATTTCTTTAGAAAAGGCGCCTTCGTTCATTTTGGTACCTACGTGGTAGTTTTCTCCTACTACTTTATATTTCTCAATGCCTTCTTTCCACTTATTATCGAACCTGTCGTAAGAAAGGAACAGGTATACGGCATTGGGGAACTGTGCCTGCAACGCATGTACTTTCGGCATTCCTTTTATACAGTCAGGGCACCATGAAGCCCATACATCTATAACAACGGTCTTGCCTTTGTACTGTGCAAGTATATCCTTAAACGCGATGTCTTTGCCATCAAGCGTTTTCATTGTAGCGTTAAGTGCCTCTGTAGTAAAAGCGGCAGGTTCCTGGGCTTGAGTACACGATATCATAGCAAAAAATAATATGGGTAATAAAAGTATTTTTTTCATTTTATGGTAATTATAGAGTAACAAATTTACGACAACAACACAAACTAACAGGCAGTTGAAAACCCTTTTTTTATTAATTGGGAGAATTATAACAATTACCAAAACGTACTATTTCGTTATAGCTATCAATAGCATTTATAAGAATATAAGATCGCTACTCCAATCGTATCCTTGGGTCGAGCCAGGCGTAAATGATGTCGACCAAAATATTGATAACCACAAAGGTGGCAGCAATAACCAGTACAGACCCCATAATAACGGGCAGGTCGAGTGTGTTGAGCGCTTCTACCACTTCTTTGCCAAGGCCGTTCCATCCAAAAATATATTCTACAAATACGGCACCGGCAAGCATACTTGCAAACCAGCCTGATATTGCCGTAACCACAGGGTTAAGTGCATTTTTAAGCGCATGCCTGCGAATGATGTTCAGCTCGCTTAACCCCTTGGCACGGGCGGTACGAATGTAATCCTGGCCCATAACCTCAAGCAGCGAGTTACGCATAAGCTGTATGACCACACCAAGCGGGCGGATACCCAAAACTATAGCCGGCAGTATGATGTTTTTCCATTTTATATAAGAGCCCTCGCCAAAATCGTCAACCTCATACAGGCTACCCGTCATGTCAAGATGCGTGTACTTATGCAACAAAAAGCCAAATACCCATGCAAACAATATGGCTGCAAAAAAAGAGGGCAGGCTCATGCCAAGGGTGCTTACGAGGGCAATAACCCTGTCTATCCAGGTATCTTTATATAATGCCGAAACTATGCCTAAAGCAATACCTATTACAATGGCAATAACAATGGCAAAGCAGGCGAGTACAACCGTATTGGGCAATGTATCGCCTATTACTTGTGTAACTTTCTTACCACTCTTCTGGAAGCTTTCGCGCAGGTAAGGTGCTTTTAGCACTATTGTTGTACCGCCAATGGTAAAGAGTTTCGCCGCAGTATATTTTCCATCGGCTAAAAAAGTATAATCATCCAGATTGGTACTGTGGAAGGATATGGGCAGCAGGTCGTTTATATAATAAAGATACTGTGTGCTGACCGGTTTATCAAACCCATACTTTTTCTTTATGATGGCGAGCTGTTCGCTATTTTCATTCTGGTCGAGCATCATCCGGGCGGGGTCGCCTGGCAGTACTGTAAACAAAAAGAAAATTACCGTTACCACCCCAAAGAGTGTAAGCAATGCATATCCTGTTTTGTATAGTAAGTACTTTAGCAAGTTTGTGTTTGTTTTAATATTATTGTTCCGTTTAAACGGAAGAGAAAAATCTCCATTTTAACCAGGCTTAACAAAGATTATTCGACTCCGCTGCGCTGCGCTCAGAATGACAAACCGTTGGCTTTCATTTCGGTAAAAGAGAAATGTTTTATTTTTTATACGGTTTAGTGTACGCTTTAATAAAATCAGCGGCGACAAACTTTTGATCGGCAATACCATTCCACTCCGCAATTTTGTTACCATTCCAAAGGTAAAACACACCCGGTGTATCCCTGCTATTGCCTAATGTTTTCCAGAAGGTACCCACATCAAGCACTTTGTAAGGATATTGTTTACCCGCAAATTTAAAAAAGTCCGGTATCAGCTCGGCTTCCTCATCCATAAAGGCGATGTACAACTCCGGGAAATTCTTGTCTTTGGCTTTCATCTCTGTAAGCTGTTTAGCTGTATCGCGGCAATGCTCGCAACCCGGTGCAAAAAACGCAACGATCTTTTTACCTTTATCTGCAGCAGGAAAAAGCTGTGCGTAGCCAGATGCTGCCTGTGCAGGTTCATTATTAACGGGTGCAACTACAGGAGCTTCGGCGGCAGGAGTTTCTGTTGTTACCGGCGGTGTCGTCGTATTGGGCAGCTCCGGTGCAGGCAAGCTGTCTAAAGCTTGTTCTCCTGTAGCATCAATAGTAGCTTCCGGTGTAAAAATTGTTTCGCTGGTAGTTTGCCTTGCAATAGGCGCTATCATATATATGGCAAGTATACAAGCAAATATTACTGTGGTAAGTACCCAGATGTTTTTAGCGTCGGGTGTATGTTTCAGCACTACTGCTAACCAAAACAGCAAAGCTATGGCAACCACATTTTTAATAATGGCCTCTATAGGTGTCATGGGCAGCAACTCGCCAAAGCAACCGCAGTTACCCGCATTGCCTTTGGTAGCAATTTCGTAGCTAAGCTGCACTATAAATATAGCCAGTAAAGCAATAGTGGTAGGTATTACAAGTTTTTTTAGGTAGTGGGGCTGCAAGAGCAAAAATCCAAGTGCAAATTCAAACCCTATAAGTGTGCGCGAAAAGTATACCGCCAATCCTTCTGAAAAACCTAACGGAATAAGCTGCTTCATTTCGAAGGTGGTGATGGCGAAATACGGCGAATCGTATAATTTTGCCGTAGCCGACAGTAAAAATAAAAAGGCGAGTATGCCCCTTAAAATATAAGGCAGGTATTTTTTTATATCTTCCATAGTTGCGTTTTCTCAAAAATAAAGTTAAAGCCGGTTTAATGTTGTTAACGAGTTGTTATTTGGCGAAACCCATTAGAATTAAAGAAAATACGGCATAATTAAGCATATCCTGATAATTGGCGTCTATTCCTTCAGACACTAAAGTTTTGCCCTTATTATCTTCAATTTGTTTAACACGAAGCAATTTTTGCAGAATCAAATCGGTTAAAGAGCTAACCCTCATTTCACGCCATGCCTCGCCATAATCGTGGTTCTTGGCTTCCATAAGCTTTTTCGTTAACTGTACTTTTTCATCATACAAAATTGTTGCTTCATCTACACCAAGATCCGGTTGCGTTGCCACGCCCTTTTCTAACTGTATCAATGCCATGACAGAATAGTTGATGATACCAATAAATTCTCCCGTTTCATCCTCATTAACCATGCGTACCTCGTTTTCCTGAAGGCTGCGTATGCGTTGCGCCTTTATAAAAATCTGATCTGTTACGGATGGCAGACGAAGTATGCGCCATGCACTTCCGTAATCGGTCATTTTATTAATATATAACTCGCGGCAAATGGCAATAACACGGTCGTATTCGCTGGATGTTGTACTCATTTAAGTAGTATCTTTGTATTGATTTTTTTTCAAATGTAGTAAAAAACGCCCCTATACCAAAGGCATTTTTAAAAAACCAAAACTTATGCTGATTAACTGCAAGGGCAGGCTTATAGATATTTCTTCTCCCAAAGTAATGGGGATACTAAACTGTACACCCGACTCATTTTATGATGGCGGAAAATACCGTGATGAGGCGCAACTGGTACAACAAGCCGAAAAAATGCTTACAGATGGCGCTACTTTTATAGATATTGGCGCATACTCCAGCAAACCAAATGCGGCATTTGTAAGCGAAGACCAGGAACTGCACCGAATTGTTCGTGTTGTAGAATTGCTTGTAAAGCATTTTCCGGATGTTTTACTTTCTATAGATACCTTTCGTGCTAAAGTTGCCGAAGCTTGTGTAGTGAGCGGCGCTGCAATTATTAACGATATTGCAGCAGGCCATCTGGATGACGCTATGTTGCCAACGGTGGGCCGGTTAAAAATTCCTTACATCATGATGCACATGCGCGGCACCCCTCAAACCATGGTTAAGCTTACACAGTATGACGATATTATTAAAGAGATGCTGTTTTATTTTTCTGAAAGGATACAGGCCGCCAGAACCCATGGCATTGATGATATTATTATAGATCCAGGTTTTGGCTTTGCCAAGACGCTTACGCAAAACTATGAGGTGCTCAATAAAATGGAACTTTTTGATATCACTGGTCTGCCCCTGTTAGCCGGCGTTTCAAGAAAATCGATGATCTATAAATTACTGGGCACTACGCCACAGGAAGCACTTAATGGCACCACAGTATTAAATACCATTGCCCTTACTAAAGGAGCAAAAATATTGCGCGTGCACGATGTAAAAGAAGCCGTTGAAGCGGTAAAGATTTTTGAAGCTTTTCAGGGATAACTGACCTAACCATCTGTTTATACTAAATATTGAAAATAATCCAAACATCTAATAACATTGTTATACCGAAACTAAGTCCCGGAGGAACGGCATGTTTATAGGGAAAATCTTTGTCTTTTCGCTCTATTCAATCTTGTAAATTTAAAGCTATACACATGTCGCCCCGCCAGGGCTTAACTACTATTAACATTGCAGTATAGTTATTATGAACCAAACAAAAAAAATCCTGCCCAGGACAGGCAGGATTAGTCTTCCGTGAACGGAAGCAAAAATTAAACACGAAACTATTATTATTTAATAATAAGTTTTTTTACAATGCCTTCGGATGTTTTTAGGATGTAAATACCCGATGCCATGTTTGATGTATCTATAGTAAGAGCCTGTTTGGCAGTCTGTAATAATTTTCCACTGTAGTCGTACACTTCGATATCGGCTACACGGTTAAAGTAAACCACACCATTTACAGATGGGTTAGGGAACACCGTAAAGGATTTAGGCTGGCCTGCCGGATTTGTTACACCAAGCACATCTGTATTAACCTCAAATACTGTTAGCGTTCCCGAAATTTCGTTAGCCACAATAACGTAAGGAGTATTGTTAGGGCTATCTGCATTATTGATGTATAGTATACCCTCGGGGCCGTTATCGCCACCATAAGCAGAAACATTTCGTGTGTTTGCATAATCAACAAACTGTACATTAGCAGGATCTGTAACATCATATACCATTACACCACCTACCCTTTCAAGGCCTACAAAGGCAAATACCCTATCGGCAATGTTGGCAATTGTTACCCCTTCCGGTTCCGGGCCTTTTGCGCGGCTACGGTTTTTAGCAGTATTGCTTTCACTATCGGCATTAAATATTCCACTAAAAGCAGGTGCGGTAGCTGTATACATTTCAAAATCGTCACCACTATCGTATACCCTTGCTTTTGTATCTGCATTAAATATAGAGAATGAGCGCGTTCCTACAGCATAAATTTGCTCATAAGCGGTACCGTTAGCGTTAAGACCATCAAGATTGGTTACCCTCATCCTGCCGGCATTATAGCTCTTTTTAAGCATTGCAGCCTGCGGATATTCGGTCGCATCAAGATTATAACCATTATTGCCTATTGTGGTACGCTCTTCAAAATCGCCATACTCTTTCTCGTCACCCTCATTAGCCGTAACAATATAGTTAGTACCGTTTATACTGTAATTTGCAACACCGTCCGGAATAAAATAGGCTTGTATAGGCCAGTTAGCAATAAGCACCTCGCCATTGTTGTCTGATATATCAAAGCCGTTACCCGGCAGGCTCATATCTTTAGTCCCTAAAGCCCAAACATCTGATATTGTATTGCTTGCAAGGTTAATTTCTGCAACAGCATTATTTTCCTGCAATGTAACCCACGCTTTTTGAGAATTGGCGCTCGTGGTAATATACTCAGGTTCAAAATCCTGAGACATGGTGCTGGTTAGCTTTAATTTACGCACGCCCGACACTCTTAGTAAAGTTTCGGCCTCCGGTGTATTGTAAGCTGTAAATAATAATGTAGTAACGTTATCATTAGTAAGTGTGGACACACCGCCGGTAATATCAATTATACTTACAGATCCTTCCGGGTCTACCGTATAATCAGTATTCGGCTGGCCTTCATTGGCGGTAAGCACTTTTGTACCGTCCGGCGTAAAGGAAATGTTATCCGGCAGGGCACCTACAGTAACCTGGCTAATGAACACGCCCTCTGTAGTAAAGAACACTACCGAGCCGTTAAGCTGCTCGTTTGCATTAGGCGAGGCCACAGCTACAATACCATTTTTAACGGCCACGCTGGTAACACCACCGTAAGGAGTCATGTTTATAGAATTTAGCGTAGCAGGAGCTTCCGGGTTTGTAAAATCTACAATATCAAGACGCCCTTCTACAGCGCTTGTTGCAAATAACTTTTTGCTTATAGCATCATAAGCCACGATCTCGCAGGTACTGTCGTTAGCGCCTGAAGGATCAAAACTTGTAACATAATCTAAAGCGATGCTGCGCGAAGGCACAGGTGCCTGTACATCATTATCTTTAATATAAACCGTTGCAAGTGTTTCGCCGGTTGTTGTTATACCAACCGGATTTTCAAGGCTCAGTACAAAATATTCCGCCTGTTGTTCTGCCACTGCATCATCTATAATAGGAATAGTTATTGTTTGTGTAGTACTGCTGGCAGTTGTAAGTGTTATAGTTTGTGTAGCATATGTAAAATCGTTGCTGTCGGCAGTGCTAAAAGGTGCTCCTTTTAATACAAGGTCTACAGTGCCGGCAGATGGGTTCGCAACATTAAGTACGAAGCTAAGTGTACCTGCATCTTCATCAACGACAATAAAATCATCGGCAAGAGATACCGTTGCAGGTGCCGGTTCAGGATCTACAGTGCCCTCCAGCGGAGAACCTGTAACAGTAATGTTATCAAAACGGTTGTTACCGCTTGTGCCCGCAGCCGTAGCACCTCCAAAGTTGATTCTTACCACTATGTTAGCGGCATCATCTACACCCGGAACGTTAGAAAAATCAAGCGTTACAAGGTTATACGTGTTTGTAACAGGGCTATATGTGGTTACCGGCAAATCGGTATTTATAAATGTAGTGCCGCCATCAAGGCTATACGCATAATTTTGTTCTGTAGCACCCGCAGATGTTTTTGTAGTAGCAAATTTTACCATTACATTTTCATAACCCGTAGTAGGGAACGCTATTAGCAGGCTGCGTGTATCACTTGGATTGCGTGGGCGAAGGCCTAATCCTGCCGCAACACCATTTTGTGCATTTAGTAAGTCGCCTTCAACACTATCAAGATAACCACCCCCTGTTCCTGCATATATAACAGATGTTGCAGCGCCAGAAATATTTGTTAGGTTTGCAGCTATAGGATTTACTATTGTGCCTTCCTGCGGAAGCGCATTAAAATCCCAGTAATGTACTAACGATTGTGCAGTAGCTACCTGTGCTAACGAGCCACAAAGCAAAAGCATAAAAACCTTCTTGTAATTTTGAAACATAATTTTGTGTGTTGCTATTTGTAGCTGCAAAAATGGAGGTTGTATTTTAACTTACCTTTACGCCAAAATGATTGCTACATTATTATCATGTTACCAAAGTTTTGAAACTGTAAAGCGAAAACGTTTTTATAGGGCCCTGCATAATATTTACATAACGTTTTTACACAAAAAAACCCACCAGATTGGTGGGCTCAAGCAATTAAGTTTTGGGGAAGTTAATTAGCTTTTTGGCATTAAAACGGTATCAATTACATGTATTACACCATTGCTTTGATTAACATCTGCAATAGTAATTTTTGCTTTGCCGCCTTTTTCGTCGGTTACCACAATATCTTTTCCACTCATACTAAAAGTAAGGTTGCCTCCCTGTACAGTTTTAGCAGTATACTTGCCATTGCCTTTTTTAATACCCGCGGCAATATCTGCAGCGCTCCATTTACCTGCTACCACGTGGTAGGTAAGTATCGTTGCAAGCGTTTTCTTGTTTTCAGGTTTTACTAAAGTCTCTACTGTTCCTTTAGGCAATTTATCAAAAGCAGCGTTTGTAGGAGCAAAAACTGTAAAAGGCCCTTTACTTTCAAGAGTCTCTACAAGGCCCGCAGCTTTAACAGCGGCAACAAGTGTAGTGTGGTCTTTAGAGTTTACTGCATTTTCTATAATGTTCTTAGTAGGGTACATTGCTGCGCCACCTACCATTTTAGTTTTTTGTGCAAAAGATGCCGATCCTGTAAGCATTGTAACAGCTATAAGAGCTACTGATAAAACTTTTGAAATTTTCATGGTTTGTTTTTTTAATGTTTATAAAGACAGATACGCCGTAAAACAAATCATGGTTTTTTTAACAAGAGAATTTTTAGAAAAAATTAACTTTTACCAATAAAAAAGCCTCCCTGTGTGGAGGCTACCTGCAATAGAACGCTTTGACGAAAGCTTTAAAAGTAATGTACAATTGCTATTATATAAATAGTTACTTCGTGTTATTATTTCGTTATGCTTTTTTAATAGTTATCTTTTTACCTGTCTTTGCCGCTTCATAAACTGCCTCGATAACAAGCATATCTTTTAACCCTTCTTCTCCCGTAATGTGGTTAGGCAGTGGCTTGTTTTCGAGGATTACACTACAAATCCCGTCGAGCTGCGCCTGTTGCTGATTGATAACCGGAAATTGTAGTTCGCCCTGAGATGATTTACCCTTAAACGGGCCATAGCTTAATGCGGGGCTTAACTCGAACGAACCTTCATCGGCAGTGGCATAAAGCCGGTCGATGTTATACCCCATAGAAGTATTACAGTTTGCCACTGCGCCGCTCTTAAAATGCATTTGCCAGGATATACTCTCTTCTACCTGAGCAAAACGTACAGGATCATTTACAATGCCAAATTGCGCCGTTACGGCCACAGGCTCTTCGCCCAAAATATAGCGGCTTGCCTGTATGCAATAAATACCCAAATCCATAAGTGGCCCTCCTCCTGATAGCTTTTTGTTTAGCCTCCAGTTAGAATGCTCATTAAAATCTATCGCCTTTGTAATTTCTAAAATATCGTATGTTTTGTAGCCAAACCCTGCCTCTATATAACGTACCTGGCCAAAAACTTTGTTTTGCCCTAACCTTTTTATTTCTAAATGTGTGGGCTCGTAATGTAAGCGATACCCTATTGCCAGCTGAACGCCGGCATCTTTACAGGCTTTTATCATTTCCCTGCACTCCTGCGGCGAGTTAGCCATAGGTTTTTCTGTTATAACGTGCTTACCTGCCTTTGCTGCGCGTACCACAAATTCTTTGTGCATGCCATTTGGCAGGGTAACATATACCAGGTCGATATCCTTATTATTTACAATATCGTCAAAGTTACTGTAGTTGTAAATATTCTTTGCCGGTATGTTATATTTTTCCATCCAGGCCTTTGCTTTATCGGGTGTGCCGGTTATAATACCACCTAGTGTGCAGTATTGTGCGTTTTTAAGTCCCTCGGCAACAATTTCGGCATAAATGCCCAAGCCGCAAACAGCCACATTTAGTTTTTTGCCGCTGTATTGTGGCAACGGCTCATTTGGTGCAACCATAAAAGACGGCAACGTACTTATTATTGCTGCTGACCCTAAGCCAACACTAAATTTATTTACAAACGACCTGCGCGATATATTTTTCATAATCTGTGTGTTAGCATTTAGTTATAAGTACAGGTTTTAGGTTAAATGTTACAGGGAGAGGCATAAATAAAAAACTCTACATTGCTGAAGAGGTTATTATTTAATTATTTGTTTGTTTTCTATATAGTTCTAAAACATTTTCTTTTTCCAACCAGGATATAACAGGCAGTTTTTTCATCGCAGACCTTTTCGGCAAAAATAACAAGTTCATATACAGAATTATCTACTATAATATAATATTATCCCTCAACATCAAACTTCTCCGGCTTCTGGAGAAACAAATATAGGATTGTAAAAGTACATGCCAAAAGAAATGGTACAACAGAGAACAGATAAAATTCTAAAACCCCATTGAATGAAAAAATAAGCCACAATAACAATGTAATCATAGATGCAATGCCCAAAATGATTAACCATTTACTTTTAGTTAATGAACCAAGCATAAGAAAGATGGCAGCAATAAGAAACAGAAATGTATATTGATTTACGAACTGATCTACCAACCCAAAGAAAATTGCACTGTAACTCGAGCTATTATATCTTACCTGTATTATTAAAAAGCAAAATATTATAACCAATGCAAGCCATATACTTTTAATCCTTTTCATTTACAAAAAATATTGATATACTAATTTAAAAAAACTTCATTGATGCGAGGTTCATATGTTAGAAAAACTCAGGTTCGACAGCGCCTGAAATTTCATTTCTCATCTTATTCAACTGTAATGTAAACTCTTTTTTATTGATAGAATAATAACGCACTTCTTTATCTACTGCATTAAGATCTTCAAACGGTGTATCTGTATTTTCTTCAAGCCTCCAAACCAAATGAATTGTATCTGCCTTGTCCAAATATGTGAAAATAAAAAATTATCAGAGGCTATACCAAAATTTACGAGATGTCCATATATTTTATCATTATTTTTGGCTAAGCCATCATAAAAATAAGTAAATAGATTATACTTATCTTCAAATACTATATCTAATCGGTACGCATCCCCTATGTGCTCCAGTCCACCAAAGATGTAGCTATCAATATAGACTAAATCTTCTTCAGTACACATAAAATTACCGCCAAACCATACTTTAGCATACCCATAGAAGGGCTCTTATAACTAGCTATGCTGTAATATAACCCAAATGCGATTTATCTCCAAGTGTTATCATATATAAATACTAAAGCGGAAATAAACAAAAAAACCTCCGCATTGCTGAGGAGGTTTCTATATAAATTAAGATTGAAAAGAGATTACTTGTTGTTTTCTCCGTTTTCCATTCTTTCTTTTAATTGAGCTAATACATCAAGGTCACCAAGAGTGCTCTTTTCTGCATTGTTTGAAGAACCTGAGTTAGAGTTATTGTTGTTAGACTCATTGTTTCTAACATTTTTCTCTTCTTCATCTTTAAAAGTAGCAGTGTGCGATGCAACTACCCTTTTAAATTCTTTATTGAATTCGATAACTTTAAATTCAGCAGCTTCGCCTTTTTTAAGTTTTTTACCGTCTTCTTTTTCAAGGTGTCTTGCAGGAATGAAAGCAACGATATCGTCACCAAATTCTACAGTAGCACCTTTGTCAACGATTTCAGATATTTCGCCAGAGTGTACAGTACCTACAGCGAAAGAATCTTCATATTTATCCCATGGGTTAGCAGTAGTCTGCTTGTGTCCAAGAGATAGTTTACGACCGTCAACATCAAGTTCAAGAACTACAACATCAAGCTTATCGCCTACGTTTACAAACTCACTTGGGTGTTTGATTTTCTTAGTCCATGAAAGGTCAGAGATGTAAATTAATCCATCGATACCTTCTTCAAGTTCTACGAATATACCAAAGTTTGTAAAGTTACGTACGATACCTGTGTGGCGTGAACCAACTGGGTATTTAGACGTAATGTCTGTCCATGGATCCTGAGAAAGTTGTTTGATACCAAGAGACATTTTACGGTCATCCCTGTCTAAAGTAAGGATAACTGCATCAATCTCATCACCCACTTTTACGAAATCCTGAGCCGAACGCAAGTGCGTAGACCAAGACATTTCAGAAACGTGGATTAGGCCTTCTACACCTTCAGCAACTTCGATAAATGCACCGTAGTCAGCAATAACCACTACTTTACCTTTAACTTTGTCGCCTACTTTCAGGTTAGCATCAAGTGCATCCCAAGGGTGAGCGTTTAATTGTTTAAGACCAAGTTGTATACGTGTTTTCTCGTCATCAAAGTCAAGGATAACAACGTTTAGTTTCTGGTCAAGTTCAAGAACTTCACTTGGGTGGTTAATACGGCTCCAAGAAAGGTCGGTAATGTGGATAAGTCCGTCAACACCT
>Ga0265798_10000675_pt1 | contig 55577 bp, 50 predicted proteins | sample P3T30metagenome_FD_192430 | JGI IMG/M metagenome (GOLD analysis project Ga0265798, IMG submission 192430) | Plant litter microbial communities from East Loma Ridge, Irvine, California - P3 T30 | ecosystem: Environmental > Terrestrial > Plant litter > Unclassified | place: USA: California... | reverse complement strand
AGCCCGCTCCAGCCAAGCGATGCAAGGCGATGATTAATCGAAATCAATCTTTCGCGAAAAATCTTACAACAATGCTATTTCACCACACGCAATCCGCAAGTGGCGCACTACAGAACTTGCAGGAAATAGTTACATCACGGTCGAGTTCGCGGCACAGTGTTGTCGAGATAGCGATAACACTCCTCGTCGCGGACCAGACCAGCGGGCTATCGGAGATGAGGCTTGCTAATAGATGAGCAGCAACACGGCACGGCTGCGTGAACGGGGTCCCGAAGCATACGATCCGCAACGGAGTCGCTGCGGCGGCGATCGCGCTTGGCGTTTCTCGACAAGTAGTGCTAAAATTTTAACAATTCGCGAGATCGGAACGCTCCGGCAACAATGATTTCGCACTGCCGAACCGCAGCAACCTCGCAGAGCTCAGCACTACCGCGCCCACCGGCGCGCGAGCCAGGCCCCGCCGATTGGTTGATGTGCCCATTCGACCCATTGCTCCGTACGGCGTCCCCAACCTGCATGACACGATCCCCTCCCTCCATGGCATTACTCAACAGATGGCCCGTGATCCTGCACCGGCCCGGCAATATTGCCGATCGGGAAATGCTCCGCGCCGAGCCTGTCGTGACAGCTCGGGCGCGGAACCATTGCGCTAATAACTGTCTGGAAGTCACCGCACAATGAAAATCGAAAAGCTCGCGCCTGAACTGGTCTCCACGGAAAAAGAGGAGTTTATACCTCGGAAAAAGGGCTTCTCCGCACTGAACTGGCTGCGCTTTCTGCTGGCCGTTTATATTGTCCTGTTCCACACGCTGAAGAATTATGCGTCGCTGGACCATACTTGGTCCGAGGCCGTGCTCGGACTGGGCAATATGGCGACGAGTGTGTTTTTCGTGCTGTCCGGCTTCCTGCTGACGTATGCCTATGTGGTGCAGAAAAACGGTCGCCCGGTGGACCGGCGCAATTTCATGATTGCGCGGTTTTCCAACCTCTATCCGCTGCATATTGCGGGGCTGCTGCTGTCGCTGCTGCCGATCGCCATCGTTATCGCGTCCAAGGGTGGCGTGTCGGTGCCGATGGAGGTTTCGGGCACGGCCAAGCGCATGCTGAGCCATGGCGAACTGTTGGCCGGCCTGATCATGAATATCCTGCTGCTCAACGCCTGGAACCCGTTCTACATGTCGTTCAACTACCCGTCGTGGTCGTTGTCCGCGCTGGGTTGCTATTACCTGCTGTTCCCGGCAATCGCGCCGAAGATCTACCGCATGAAGAACACACTGCTGGCGCTGGTCGCGCTGGGCATGGTGTTTTCCATTCCCGGCCTGGTGGCCGACCTGCTGGGCCTGACGGACGTTGTGACGGACGGTCTGCTGCACCGCAACCCCATCGTGCGCTTCCCGCTGTTCCTCGCCGGGATGGTCCTGTGCGTGCATTTCTCGCACAGCAAGGCGCTTGGCGGCACCCGCCAGATTGTCGTCATGGGTGGGATCGTGCTGGCCACCGTCATTGCCGGGGTGTGGCTGCAACATGAGGAAAACCGCATGCACCTGATCAAGAACGGCATGTACTACCCGGCCGCGCTGGCAACGATCTGGCTGTGCGTCTGCATGCGGCCGACCCATAATGCGAGCATCCGCCATTGGGGCGAGCGCCTCGGCGCCGCTTCCCTGCCGATCTTCCTGCTGCACGGTCCCACGTTCCAGCTGTTCCAGCCGTTCGAACAGCTGGTGATGGGCGCCCTCCACAGCCCCGACTGGCGCATATCGTCGATCATTGCCGCCGGTCGCGATGTGGAACGGTCAGTCGGCTTCTTCCTTGTCTATCTGGTCGGGTTGATCCTGTTGTGCATTTTTGTCCAGGAACGCCTCGTTGCGCCACTGCAGGTGAAGATCCGCAACCGCTGGGGCACCCGCAAGCCGGCCCCGGCGGTCACTGGCGACAGCCGCAACGGCACGAACTGAGGATCGGCGCCAGGCGCCGATACAGTCACCGGCGCCGAAGTACGGTAAACTCCGTGGATGCAGAAAAAAGTATTTATCAAGACCTTCGGTTGCCAGATGAACGAGTACGACTCGGACAAGATGGCCGACCTGTTGGGTGCGACCGACGGCCTGGTGCGCACCGACTCCCCGGAAGACGCGGATGTCATCCTCCTCAACACCTGTTCCGTGCGCGAAAAGGCGCAGGAAAAGGTGTTTTCCGACCTGGGCACGTTTAAAAAGCTGAAGCAGGCCAACCCCGACCTGCTGATCGGCGTGGGCGGCTGCGTTGCTTCCCAGGAAGGCGACGCCATCGTCAAGCGGGCGCCCCATGTCGACATGGTTTTCGGCCCGCAGACCTTGCACCGGCTGCCGAAGATGATCGAGCTGCGCCGCCATTCCGGCAAGCCGCAGGTCGACATCACGTTCCCGGAAATCGAGAAGTTCGACCACCTGCCACCGGCACGGGTGGAGGGTGCGTTTGCCTACGTCTCCATCATGGAAGGCTGCAGCAAATATTGCAGCTACTGCGTCGTGCCGTACACGCGCGGCGAGGAAGTGTCGCGCCGCTTCGAGGACGTGCTGACGGAAGTGGCAGGCCTGGCGGCGCAAGGTGTCAAGGAAGTCATGCTGCTGGGACAGAACGTCAACGCGTTCCGCGGCGAAATGGCCGACGGAGGCCTGGCCGATTTCGCGCTGCTGATCGAATACGTGGCCGCCGTACCCGGCATCGAGCGCATCCGCTTCGTTACCAGCCACCCGAAGGAGTTCACGCAGCGTCTCGTCGACTGCTATGCACGCATCCCGCAGTTGGCCGACCACCTGTACCTGCCGGCCCAGCACGGCTCGGACAAGGTGCTTGGCGCCATGAAGCGCGGCTACACGGCACTGGAATACAAGTCGATCATCCGCAAGGTCAAGGCCGTGCGGCCGAACATCACGATCGCGTCGGACTTCATCGTCGGCTTCCCCGGCGAAAGCGACGACGATTTCGAAGCGATGATGAAGCTGGTGCAGGACGTCGACTTCGACAACAGCTTCAGTTTCATCTTCAGCAAACGCCCCGGCACGCCGGCCGCGGGCCTGGCGGACGACACGCCGCATGAGGTCAAGCTGGCGCGGCTGCAGCGGCTGCAGGCGCTGATCGACGCCAACACACGCCGCCACAGCGAGCAGATGGTGGGCCGCACGATGCAGGTGCTGGTGGAAGGACCGTCGAAAAACGGCGGCCGCGAACTGACGGGCCGGGCCAGCAATACCCGCACGGTGCTGTTCGATGGTGGCGACGCCCCGGAGCGGTTCCATGGCAAGATGGTCGACATACGGATTACCGAAAGCCTGTCCTATTCCCTGCGCGGCGAACTCGTCGCCACTACTCTGGAACCGCTGAACCTTTGAAAACGAAAACGCCAGTTCAACCTCATTACTTCACGCCGGAGCCGCTCGACAACACGCGCCTGGCCAATCTGTGCGGTCCGCTTGACGAAAACCTGCGCCAGATTTCGGCGGCACTCGATGTCACCATCTTCCGGCGTGGCGAGCGGTTCATCGTCAGCGGCACGAACGCCGAGCGCGCCGTCCAGATCCTGGAAAAATTCTACGCGGTGGCCGACAAGGCCGTGCCCGTCGAGGAAGTGCAGCTGGGCCTCGTCGAACAGCGCACCAGCGCCGTCCCCGCCGACGATGCCGCCAGCGAGGAAGAGCCGCCGTTCAACGATCCGGAGATCGCCAGCCCCACGCTGAAAACGCGCCGCAGCGACCTGCGCGGCCGCACGCCGCACCAGATCCGCTACCTGCGCAATATCCTCGAGCACGACATCAGCTTCGGCATCGGCCCGGCCGGCACGGGCAAGACGTACCTGGCCGTCGCCTGCGCCGTCGATGCGCTGGAACGCGACGCGGTGAAACGCATCATCCTGACGCGCCCTGCCGTGGAAGCGGGCGAACGCCTGGGCTTCCTGCCGGGCGACCTGGCGCAGAAGGTCGATCCGTACCTGCGCCCGCTGTACGACGCGCTGTACGACCTGCTGGGCTTCGACCGCACGATGAAGATGTTCGAGAAGCAGGTCATCGAGATCGCACCGCTGGCGTATATGCGCGGGCGCACGCTGAACCACGCGTTCGTGATCCTCGATGAAGCGCAGAACACGACCGTCGAACAGATGAAGATGTTCCTGACCCGCATCGGCTTCGGCAGCAAGGCCGTCGTCACGGGCGACGTCACGCAGGTCGACCTGGCCAAGCATCAGAAGAGCGGCCTGATCGACGCCGTGCAGGTGCTGCGCGACGTGCGCGGCATCGCGTTCTCGCAGTTCTCCAGCGAGGACGTGGTGCGCCACCCGCTGGTGGGCCGCATCGTCGACGCCTACGACGCCGCGCACCAGAGCACGGCCGATATCACCCCTTTGCTGAAACCCGTTAAAACGCCTGCCCGTAATGTCCGAAAAAAATAAGCTGACCCTGTCGGTGCAGTATGCCGACACCCGCCTGCAGGAAAGCATCACCCGCCCCGCTATCCGCAAATGGGTCAAAGCCGCCCTGCTCGCCCCGGCCGAACTGACGATCCGCTTCGTCGACGCGGCCGAAGGCCAGACCCTGAACCGCGAATACCGCGGCAAGGACTACGCCACCAACGTGCTGACGTTTGCCTATAACGAAGGCGAGGAAATCGCCGAGGATGAACCGACCCGCGCCGACATCATCCTGTGCACCGACGTGCTGCAGCGCGAGGCGGCCGAGCAGAAGAAGTCGGTAGAAGAACACACGGCGCACCTGATCGTCCACGGCGTGCTGCACGCGCAGGGCTACGACCACGAGGACGACGAAGAGGCCGACGAGATGGAGTCGCTGGAGACGGAGATCCTGAGCGAGCTGGGTTACGCCGATCCTTACGCGGCCGAGAAGCTGGGCTGAGCATCCGCTAGAGCAGAGCCCGTGTCAACCACGGGGTCAGGCACAAAAACTGACACAGCCTGAGCTGTAGAGTGGTTCGCAACCGATTAAGGTTGAGTTCGTGTCAGTTTTCGTGCCTGACCCCAGGGTTGACACGAGCTTGGCTGTAGGCCGTTGTTCGTTTATTCCAGCTCGCGCCGCTTGCGCACCACCACCCACCCTGCCACGGCCGTGAACACGGCCACGATTCCCGCGATGATCCAGAAGCCGGCGCCATCGTTCGCCAGCGGCACGCCGCCCACGTTCATGCCCAACAGGCCGGCAATGATATTGATCGGCAGCGCCAGTACCGTGACGATCGTCAGCACGTACAGGCTGCGGTTATTCGCTTCGTTGACGAGCGCCGCGATTTCCTCCTGCAGCAATTTGATGCGCTCCTGCAGCGACGAGATGTCGTTCAGCGCGACGGCAAACTCCTCGCTCGCTTCGCGCAGCTCCTGACGGTCCGTGTCGCGCACCCAGCCCGGCGGCCGTTGCAGCAGGCGGAACAGCGCCGCCGGCTCGGGCGCAAGGAGACGCTGGAGACGTACGAGCACGCGTCGCAAGGCGCCCAGGTCGGCGCGCTTGAACTTCAGCTGGCCGGACAGCAGGTTGTCCTCGATGCCGTCCACCCGCCGCGTGGCGTCGCGCACGATGCGGGTCAGCACGTCCGCCTGGTCGCGCAGCAGATGCGTCAGCAGCGCCAGCGACGACGCCATCGCCTCGCCTTTCAGCACCGCCTGGCGCAGCCGCTCGACCGATTGCAGCGGGCTGCGCCGCGCGCTGATGACGACCTGGCGTTCGACGGACAGGAACAGGCTGGAGATGTCGGAAGGCTCGAACGAAAAGTCGCGCAGCACGTCGTTGACGACGGCAACGAGCGTGTCGCCGGCTCGCTCGATGCGCGTCGAGCGCGAGCCGGCGTGCAGGCAGTCGTAGAACTCGTCCTCCAGCGCCGCGTGCTCGCGCAGCCATTTTTCGCTGACGGTGTTGGCAAGGTTGAAGTGCAGCCAGACGAATTCGTCGGGATGAGCGGCGCGCTGGTGCAGCCAGGCGGCGGCATCGGCCGCGCCGATCACCAGCGGCTGCGGCGCGCGGCCGAACAGGTAGCCGCATACCAGTCCGCACTGGTCCGACCCATACGCCACCGCATGCAAATTGTTCATCGACCGTTCCGCCTCCCTGGCGGACAGCATAACCACGCAATATGACAGCATGATGGCAAACCGTGCATTTCTGATAAAAGCGGCCTGCCCCGCCGGTTTGGTGTATCCTGTATCCCTTCGAAACAAATGGCTCACGCCTACTATGCAAGAGCACTCTAGTAGCGTCAGGAATGACGCTAAACCACACCGATCGCTCCTCGAGCGACTCACCGCCCTGATTTCCCCTGAGCCCGAGAACCGCTCGGAGCTTCTCGAAGTTCTGCACGAAGCCCATGAACGCAACCTGATCGATGCCGACGCCCTGTCGATGATCGAAGGCGTGTTCCAGGTTTCGGATTTGTCCGCGCGCGACATCATGGTCCCGCGCTCGCAGATGGACGTCATCGATATCTCCAAGCCCATCGAGGAATGGATGCCGCTGGTGCTGGAAACGGCCCACTCGCGCTTCCCCGCCATCGAGGGCGAACGCGACAAGGTCGTCGGCATCCTGCTGGCGAAAGACCTGCTGCGCTACTACGCGGAAGAATCGTTCGACGTGCGCGACATGCTGCGCCCGGCGATCTTCATCCCCGAATCGAAGCGCCTGAACGTGCTGCTGCGCGACTTCCGCGCCAACCACAATCACATGGCCATCGTCGTCGACGAATACAGCGGCGTGGCCGGCCTGATCACGATCGAGGACGTGCTGGAGCAGATCGTCGGCGACATCGAGGACGAATACGACTTCGATGAGGAAGAAGACAACATCATCTCCATCAAGGAAGGCCAGCTCGGTCCCCGCTGGCGCGTGAAGGCGCTGACGGAGATCGGCCAGTTCAACGAGGAAGTGGATGTCGACCTGTCCGACGAGGATGTCGACACCATCGGCGGCCTCGTGGCCAAGCACCTGGCGCGCATGCCCCACAAGGGCGACGTGTTCGACATCGACAACCTGCGCTTCGAAGTGCTGCGCGCCGATGCCCGCCAGATCCACGTGCTGACGGTCGAGAAGCTGCCCCCCGCCATCGACGAGCAGGACTGATGCGCCTGCGCCGCGCCCGTCCGGGCGAGCCGTCCGCTCCACCGCGTTCCACCCGTAGCCGCATGATCATCGCCGCCCTCGCGGGCGCGGTGAGCGTGTTCTCGTTCGCGCCGTTCGGCTGGTGGCCGCTGCAGCTGTTCACCCTTGCCATCCTGTTCTACCAGGTCATGCGCGCACCGACCGTCAAGGCCGGTGGGCTGGTCGGCTGGGCCTTCGGCTTCGGCTGGTGCCTGGCCGGCGTGCACTGGCTGACGATCGCTATTTCCCGCTTCGGCGGCCTGCCGCTGCCGCTGGCGTGGATCGCCATCGCACTGCTGGCCGTCTACATGGGCGCCCACTGCGGCGCGGCCATGTGGCTGGCCGGCTGGCTGCGCAAGAAGTGGGCGCTGCCGCTGCCGGCCGCCAATCTGCTGGTATTCCCGGCGCTGTGGACCGTCAGCGAATGGTCGCGCGGCTGGCTGTTCACGGGCTTCCCGTGGGCGTCCGCCGGCTATGCGCACAACGTCTCGCCGCTGGCCGGCTTCGCGCCCGTGCTGGGCGTGTTCGGCATCGGCTGGCTCGTCGCCATCACGGCCGGCGCGTTGCTGCTGCTGATGCACCGCACCCGCTGGATGGCGCTGGGCCTGATCGGCGCCATCTGGGCCGGCGGCTTCGGCCTGGGCTTCGTGCAGTGGACGCAGCCGGTCGGCAGCGCGCTGTCGGTGCGTCTGATCCAGGGCAATATCCCGCTGTCGCTGAAATTCGAGCAGGACCAGCTGCCCCGCACCTTGCGCTATTACCAGGAGGCCGTGCTGGCCGAACCGGCGGACCTGATCGCCATTCCGGAAACGGGCATCCCGCTGTTCCCGCAGCACCTGCCGGCCGGGTACCTGGACCGCTACGGCAGCTTCGCCCGCAAGACCGGCAGCGCCCTCGTTCTCGGCATGCCGATGGCCGACAGCCCGACGCGCTATGCCAACAGCGTCATGGGCCTGGCGCCCACGGGCGGCAAGCCATACCGCTACGACAAGCACCACCTGGTGCCGTTCGGCGAATTCATTCCGCCGGGCTTCCGCTGGTTCACGGACCTGATGTCGATTCCGCTGGGCGACCAGACCCGCGGCGTGCTGCAGCAGCCGGCCTTCCCCGTGAAGGATCAACGCGTGCTGCCGGACATCTGCTATGAGAACAACTTCGGCGAGGAGATCGCCGCGCAGCTGGCTAACGGCTCGCATGCGACGGTGCTGCTGAACGTCTCCGAACTGGCGTGGTACGGCGAATCCGTCGCGATCCCGCAGCACCTGCAGATCTCGCAGATGCGCACCCTCGAGACGGGCCGCCCGATGCTGATGGCGACGAATTCCGGCGCCACCGCCGTCATCGACGGCCGCGGCGTCGTGCAGGCCAGCCTGCCCTGGTACCAGCCGGGCGTGCTGGCCGCCAAAGTGCAGGGGATGACGGGGAACACCCCCTACATCCTGACCCAGAACCGCCTCATCCTGGCGCTGGTCGCACTGGCCATCCTGGCCGCCTGGCTGTGGTCACGCAGGAAGACGACCGGCGCTGCCTGACCGCCCGCCGGCGTCTCTCTACTAGACTGTTATAAAAACCGCTAAAATGGGCCGTTTTAGCATTCAGCTACCGATTCGCTCGCGCCCTGCGCGTCACCGACCAAATACGATGCTCACATTTCAACAAATTATCCTGACCTTGCAATCCTACTGGGACAAGCAGGGTTGCGCCCTGCTCCAGCCATACGATATGGAAGTCGGCGCGGGCACCTTCCACACCGGTACGTTCCTGCGCGCGATCGGCCCCGAGCCATGGCGCGCCGCCTATGTGCAGCCGTCGCGCCGCCCGAAGGATGGCCGCTATGGCGAGAACCCGAACCGCCTGCAGCATTACTACCAGTACCAGGTCGTGCTGAAACCGGCGCCGGAAAACATCCTCGACCTGTATCTGGGATCGTTGGCGGCGCTGGGCCTGGACCTGCAGCAGAACGACGTGCGCTTTGTCGAAGACGACTGGGAAAGCCCGACCCTGGGCGCCTGGGGCCTCGGCTGGGAAGTCTGGCTGAACGGCATGGAAGTCACGCAGTTCACCTACTTCCAGCAGGTCGGCGGCCTCGATTGCAAGCCGGTACTGGGCGAGATCACCTACGGTATCGAGCGCCTGGCGATGTACCTGCAGGGCGTCGAGAACGTGTATGACCTGGTCTGGACCGAGTGGGAAGAGAACGGACAGAAGAAAACGCTGAAGTATGGCGACGTGTTCCACCAGAACGAAGTGGAACAATCGACCTACAACTTCGAGCACGCGAATACGGAACTGCTGTTCGCCCAGTTCTCGAATCACGAAGCGGAAGCGAAGCGCCTCGTCGAACTGCAGCTGACGTTGCCGGCCTACGAGCAGATCATGAAGGCGTCGCACAGCTTCAACATGCTGGACGCGCGCGGCGCCATCTCCGTCACGGAGCGCGCCGCCTATATCGGCCGCGTGCGCACGCTGTCGCGCCTTGTCGCGCAGGCCTACTACGATTCCCGCGAACGCCTCGGCTTCCCGATGCTGGGCAGCGCCACCGCACAATGACTACCGCCATGACCCAGACTCTCCTGATTGAACTGCTGACCGAAGAACTGCCGCCGAAGGCCCTGTCGAAACTGGGCGCCGCCTTTGCCGCCGGCATCGTCAATGGCCTGAAGGCGCGCGACTTCCTGCAAGACGACAGCGTCGCCACCACGTACGCCACGCCGCGCCGCCTGGCCGTGTCGATCACCAACGTGCGCGATGTCTCGCCGGACAAATCCATTCGCGAAAAAGTGCTGCCCGTGACGGTGGCGCTGGACAAGGAAGGCAACCCGACCGCGCCGCTGGCGAAAAAGCTGGCCGCGCTGGGCTTCCCCGACCTGCAGGTGGCCGACCTGGAACGCGCCCAGGACGGCAAGGCGGAAAGCTTCTTCTACACGTACACCGCACCGGGTTCGCCGCTGCAAACGGGCCTGCAGACGGCGCTGGAAGAATCGGTCGCCAAGCTGCCGATTCCGAAGGTGATGAGCTATCAGCGTCCCGACGGCGCCACCGTGCAGTTCGTACGCCCGGCGCACAGCCTGATCGCGCTGTACGGCGACAAGGTGCTGCCACTGACCCTGCTCGGCCTGACGGCGGCCAACGTTACCGACGGCCACCGCTTCCTGACGGCGCCGGGCAAGCGCGCCGTGACGGTGCCGCATGCCGACGCATATGCGACCACGCTGATCGAACAGGCCAAGGTGATCCCATCGTTCGAAGCGCGCAAGGAGCAGATCCGCACGGCGCTGCTGGACAAAGCGGGCGCCGACCAGGTGCTGATGCCCGAAGCGCTGCTGGAGGAAGTGACGTCGCTGGTCGAATGGCCCGTCGTCTACGAATGCCGCTTCGAAGAGGAATTCCTGGCCGTGCCGCAGGAGTGCCTGATCCTGACGATGCAGACGAACCAGAAGTACTTTGCACTGACCGACACCAACGGCAAGCTGCGTTCGCGCTTCCTGATCGTCTCGAACATCGCCACCGACACACCGCAGGCGATCATCGGCGGCAACGAGCGCGTCGTGCGCCCGCGCCTGTCGGATGCGAAGTTCTTCTTCGAACAGGATAAAAAGAAAACCCTCGAGTCGCGCCTGCCGCTGCTGAAGAACGTCGTCTACCACAACAAGCTGGGCACGCAGGCCGAGCGCAGCGACCGCGTGACGGGCTTGGCGACGGCGATCGCACGCCGCCTGAACGGCGACGTGGCGCTGGCCGAACGCGCCGCGCGCCTGTCGAAGGCCGACCTGCTGACCGACATGGTCGGCGAATTCCCGGAACTGCAGGGCATCATGGGCACGTACTACGCCCGTCATGACGGCGAACCGGAAGACGTGGCGCTGGCCGCCTCCGAACACTACCAGCCGCGCTTTGCCGGCGACGCCCTGCCCTCGACGGGCACCGGCACCGCCGTCGCACTGGCCGACAAGCTGGAGACGCTGGTCGGCATCTGGGCCATCGGCCTGCAGCCGACCGGCGACAAGGACCCGTTCGCGCTGCGCCGCCACGCGCTTGGCGTGCTGCGCATGCTGATCGAGAAGCGCCTGCCGCTGTCGATCTCGGAACTGCTGGCGGACGCCGTCGCGCAGTTCACGGCCGTGCCGAACTTCAAGGACCCGAGCCAGGAAGTGACGGCGTTCTTCATGGACCGCCTGCGCGGCATCCTGCGCGAGAAGGGCTTCACACCGAATGAGATCGAAGCGGTCGTGGCGCAGAATCCGGACCGCCTGGACGACATCGTGCAGCGCCTGGAAGCGGTGCAGGCGTTTGCCGCGCTGCCGGAATCGAGCTCGCTGGCCGCGGCCAACAAGCGCATCACCAACATCCTGAAAAAGAACGAGGAAGCGCTGGCGCAGGCCGGCACCGTCAACCCTGCCCTGCTGCAGGACACGGCCGAGAAGAACCTGGCCGCCGCCGTCACGCGCGTGCAGCCGGAAGTGGATGCGGCATTTGCCGCGGGCGACTTCACGGGCACCCTCAAAACGCTGGCGCAATTGCGCGACGACGTGGACGCGTTCTTCAACGACGTGATGGTGATGGCCGACGACATCGCCCTGCGCAACAACCGCCTGGCGTTGCTGTCGTCCCTGCACGGCATGATGAACCGCGTGGCGGACATCTCGAAACTGGCAGCGTAAAGGTCACGACCCGATGCCCCAGCCGCCGCACCCGAAGCTGATCATCCTGGACCGGGATGGCGTGATCAATCATGACTCGCCGGACTTCATCAAGTCGCCCGACGAATGGATACCCATTCCCGGTTCGCTGGAAGCGATCGCGCGCCTGAACCAGGCGGGCTATCGCGTGGTGGTGGCGTCGAACCAGTCCGGCATCGCGCGCCAGTTCTTCGACATCACGACCCTGAACGCGATCCACGCCAAGATGCACCGGCTGGCGCTGCAGGTAGGGGCCGAGATCGAAGCCGTGTTCTTCTGCCCGCACGCGGCGGCCGACAACTGCGACTGCCGCAAGCCGAAACCGGGCATGTTCGCGGAGATCTCGAAGCGTTACCAGGTCAGCCTGAAGGGCGTGCCGACGGTAGGCGACTCGCTGCGCGACCTGCAGGCGGGCTTCATCAGCGGGTGCGTGCCGTTCCTCGTCATGACGGGCAAGGGCGAGAAGACGCACGCCACCGGCGGCCTGCCACCGGGGACACTGACGTTCCCCGACCTGGCCGCCACCGTGCAGCACATTCTGAAACAACCCGCCGCGCCCGCCGCGGCGCCCAACTGATACTCTGGAGAGCCGCGTTGCGTAAAGCCGTACTGTTTTTGCGTTCCCTGTTGTTCGCGGTCGTGATGGCGATTGCCACCGTGATCTGGTGCTTCGTCTGCATGCTGGCCGCGCCGCTGCCGTACAACAAGCGCTATTGGGTGACGTCGCGCTGGAACGTCTTCATCATCTGGTGCGCGAAGGTCATCTGCGGCATCCGCTACGAGTTCAAGGGTTACGAGAATTTCCCCGACTCGCCGGCGATCGTGTTGTCGAAACATCAGTCGGCATGGGAGACGATCTTCCTGCTGGCGAACCTGCCGCGGCCCCTCGTTTTCGTGTTCAAGAAGGAGATCCTGTACATCCCCTTCTTCGGCTGGGGCATCGCGCTGTTGCGGATGATCCCCATCGACCGCAAACAGGGCAAGAATGCGTTCAGAATGGTCGTCGCACACGGCAAACGTCGCCTGAAAGACGGCCAATGGATTATCATGTTCCCTGAAGGCACACGCATTCCCGTCGGCCAGGCCGGCAAGTACAAGAGCGGCGGCACGCGCCTCGCGATCGAGACCGGCGTACCGGTCATACCGATCGCGGTGAACTCGGGCGAGTGCTGGCCCAAGAATTCGTTTATCAAATATCCGGGCAAGATCACGGTGTCGGTCGGCAAACCGATTCCGTCCGAAGGACAAACGCCCGACGGCATGATGGAACAGGTGGAACAGTGGATAGAATCAGAAATGCGCGTCATTTCGCCCCACGCCTACAACGCTGGCTAGACGGACTGGCCACGAACAGGTCGGTGGCGCAGGGTGACGGCGAACAGCCAGGCACCCCGCAGCTCGATCTGTTCGCAGGTGGCGTCGCTCCGGCGGCGCCATCGTCCTCCGCTTCTTCCGTCAGTTCCGCATCGCCGTCTTCCTCGCCTGCTGTTCCCTCGTCCTTCCCCGTTCCCGCTCCCGCCACCGTGAATCTGCTGCGCCCCCCGGTCCCATTGCGCCGGCCCGATCCCGTCGTTCCGCCCGCACCGGGCCTGGACAAACGCCAGATGCTTGTCGGCGAATTCGTCCTCGAATACATGCTGCGCCGCTCGACGCGCAATTCGATCGGCTTCATGATCGACGACGATGGCCTGCGCATCACGGCGCCGAAACGCTGCACGATCGCGGACATCGAAAACGCGATCCACGCCAAGCGCAACTGGATCATGACGAAGCTGGACGAACGCCGGCAGCGCCGCGCCGCGCGGCTGGAGAAACCGCCGGTCGAATGGAAGGATGGCGCGAAACTGCCCTACCTGGGCGGCGAGATCACGCTGCGCCTGTACGTCGCGCCGCGCAACCGCACCGAATTCAATCCGGCCACGCAGGAGCTGTCGATGGGCCTCGTCCCGGGCGCCACCGAGCAGCTGGTGAAGGAACGCGCCAGGAACTGGTACAAGCAGCAGGCCGAAGGCCTGTTCCAGCAGCGCCTGGACCTGTTCGCGCCGCGTGTGGGCGTGCAGTATTCGGCGTTCTCGCTGTCGTCGGCGGACACGCGCTGGGGCTCCTGCACCGTAGGCCGCGCCATCCGCCTGAACTGGAAGCTGCTGCAGTTCTCGCTGCCGCTGATCGACTACGTCGTCGCCCACGAACTGGCGCACATCCACGAAATGAACCACAGCCCGCGCTTCTGGGCGCACGTGGGGCGCGTCTACCCGCAGTACGAGGAGGCCAAGCAGCTGCTGCGGCGGCGCTCGCAGGAGCTGGCGCCGCTGTGGAATTAAACGGGGGGACAGCCCGTCCCTGAGGTTTTTGCTCTCTTTAATCCGCCAGCGGCGGCAGCAGCGCGATCGTGCGGGCGGTGGCACCCCGGTGCTGGTCGGCGAACGCCAGCGCATGGTGGCCCATCGCCGCGCGTGCGGTGTCGTTGACCAGCAGCTGGCCCGCCTGTGCCATGAGGTCGGCCGCATCGGCCACGCGGGCGGCGCCGCCGGCAGTCAGGGCGTCCTCGGTAACCTGGGCAAAGTTGAACGTATGCTGGCCGATCAGCACGGGCTTGCCCAGCGCCGCGGCTTCGATCAGGTTCTGGCCGCCCAGCGGCTGCAGGCTGCCGCCGATAAAGGCGACGTCGCACGCGGCGTAATAAGCGAACATCTCGCCCATCGAATCGCCCAGCACAACGCGCGTGGCCGGATCGACGGCATCGCCAAGCTGCGAGCGGCGCTGCACGGCAAGTGACCGCTCACGTACCATCGCCTCGACGGCGTCGAAGCGCTGCGGGTGACGGGGCACCAGCAGCAGCAGCGTGTCCGCCGGCAGCACGGCAGCCGCGTCGCGGAAGGCGTCGAGGATCAGTTCCTCTTCCCCTTCGCGCGTGCTGGCGCACAGCAGCACCGGGCGCTTGCGGCCGAACGCCTCACGCAGATGCATGCCGTTGGCGACCATTGCCGGCGGCACCACCACGTCGAACTTGATCGAGCCGGTGACGGCAACGTTGGGCGCGCCCAGCGAGCGCACGCGGGCGGCATCGTCCGCCGTCTGTGCAGCCACCAGCGAAATGTCGGCGGCCGCGTCGCGCATCACCTTGCCCAGCTTTTGCGCCTTGCGCAGCGAGCGCTCCGACAGACGCGCATTGGCCAGCACGACCGGCACCTGCTCACGCGCGCAGCCGGCGATCAGGTTCGGCCACACTTCCGTCTCCATCAGGATGCACAGGCGCGGCTCGAAATGGCGGATGAAACGGCGCACCAGCGCCGGCATGTCGTAGGGCAGATAGGACTGGACGAGGCGCGCGCCGTGTTTCGCGAACAGGCTCTTGCCGGTGGCGCGGCCCGTGGGCGTCATGTGCGTCAGCACGATGCGGCCGCGCGGATACTGTTTCAGCAGCGCGTCAACCAGCGGCTCGGCCGCGCGTGTTTCGCCGACGGAGACGGCGTGCACCCAGATCGTCAGCGGTTCGTCGTTGGCGGCGCGGCGGCCGTAGATGCCGAGCCGCTCGTTCCAGTGGCGGCGGTAGCCCGGTTCCTGGCGCCCGCGCAGCCACAGGCGCAGCAGCACCAGCGGCAGCGCCAGCCACCAGACCAGCGTGTAGACGTGACGGATCATCGCGCTGCGATCAGGCTCTTGGCCGCGGCGATCACCTCGGCCGCCGTGGGCGGCGCGCCCCGGTCGCCCAGGTTGACGATCTTCGGCGACCAGTTGCCTTCCGTCTTCCAGCGCGGCGAGTCGCAGTAGATTTCCACCACCGGCCGGCTGAACGCGGCGGCGATATGCGTCAGGCCCGTGTCGACACCGACCGCCAGCGCGGCATGCCGCGCCAGCAGCACGGCATCGGCCATCGACAGTTGCGGCAGCACGCGCGCGTTCGGCAGTGCGGCCGCCAGCGCTTCGGCTTCGGCCTTTTCTTTCGGCGAGCCCCACGGCAGCAGGATGGGCATCGAGGCCAGCGCGTGCCCCAGTTCGATCCAGTTGGCAGGCGCCCATTTCTTGGCATCGCGCGCCGTGCCGTGGAAGTAGACGGCGTACGGTTCGGCGGGCATCCAGGCTGGCCTGACGGCGTCCGGGGCAACCTCGGGCAGCCCGAAGTCGGCCGGCGTATCGACCCGGTAACCCAGTGCCGCGGCGACGACCAGACGGCCGCGCGCGACGGCATGCGTGCGCGGATCGAGCGGAATGCTTTTGGTATGGAAGACGCGCGAGATGCCTTCGTAGCCGGAGCCCTCGCTGCCGTTGGCCAGGCCCACCTTCTGGCCGCCGCGCCCGACGCGGGCGGCGCCCATGATGACGCCCGTCTTCAGCAGGCCCTGCGTGTCGAACACGTAGTCGTATTCGACTGCGCGCAAGGTGCGGAAGAACTGGCCAATTTCGGCACGCACGGCCTTGTCGCCCAGCTTCTTGCGCCAGCGGCGCAGCGCGAACGGAATGATGTTGCGCACCAGGGGGTTCAGGCGGACGAGGCTCACATAGCCCTCCTCCACCACCCAGTCGATGCGCGCGTCGGGAAAGTGGCGGCGGATGTCCGCCACGATCGGCATGTTGTGCAGCACGTCTCCCAGCGAGGAGACGCGCACCAGCAGGATGTTCATCCGGACTGCTGCTGAAAAATCAGAACGGCAGTTGCGCGTCCGGCTTGGCGGCCAGGATCACACTGCGGAACTGGCCCTGGATGCGCTCCAGCGCGGCCGGCGTCTCCGCCTCGAAGCGCATGACGATGACGGGCGTCGTGTTGGAAGAACGGGCCAGGCCGAAGCCGTCCGCGTATTCCACGCGCAGGCCGTCAATGGTGATGATGCGCTCATTGCCGGGGAACGTGGCATCGCTGCGCAGCTTGTCCATCAGCGTGAAGTTCTCGCCTTCGGCCAGGTGCAGGTGCAGTTCCGGCGTGCTGTCGGACTGCGGCAGGGCGTTCAGCAACGCGGACGGGTCCTGCTCTTTCGTCAGGATTTCCAGCATGCGCGCGCCGGCGTACAGGCCGTCGTCGAAGCCGTACCAGCGGTCCTTGAAGAAGATATGGCCGCTCATCTCGCCGCCCAGCGGCGCACCGGTTTCCTTCAGCTTGGCCTTCACCAGCGAGTGGCCCGTCTTGTACATCAGCGGCTGGCCGCCGGCTTTTTCGATGTACGGCGCCAGGTGGCGCGTGCATTTGACGTCGTACAGGATCTGTTCACCGGGATTGCGCGACAGCACGTCGGCCGCGAACAGCATCATCTGGCGGTCCGGATAAATGATCTGGCCGTCCTTGGTGACGAGCCCTAAACGGTCGCCGTCGCCGTCGAAGGCCAGGCCGATCTCGGCATCCGTCTCCGCCAGGCAGCGGATCAGGTCCTGCAGATTTTCCGGGTGCGCCGGATCGGGGTGGTGGTTCGGGAAATTGCCGTCCACTTCGCAGAACAGTTCGATCACTTCGCAGCCCATGCCGCGATACAGGTCGCCCGCGAATGCGCCGGCCACGCCGTTGCCGCAGTCGACGGCGATCTTGATCGGACGGGACACTTTCACGTCGCCGACGATGCGTTCCAGGTAGGCGGCGCGGATATCGTGCGTGCGGTAGGTACCCGGCTGCGCGGCCACCTTGCCTTCGTTGTCGATGATGCTCTGGTGCAGGCCCGTGATGGCGTCGCCGTAGATCGCTTCGCCGGCCAGCACCATCTTGAAGCCGTTGTAGTCGGGCGGATTGTGGCTGCCCGTGACCATGATGCCCGATTTCGATTCCAGCACATTGGTGCCGAAGTACACCATCGGCGTGGCCACGACACCCAGGTCGACCACATCGACACCGGCGGACTGCAGGCCTTCGGCCAGCGCGGCTGCCAGCGCGGGGCCGGACAGGCGGCCGTCACGGCCGATCACGACGCTCTTTTCGCCGCGGGCCACGGCGGCCAGGCCGAATGCGTGACCGATTTTGCGGGCAATGCCCGCATCCAGCGTTTTATCGATGATGCCGCGGATATCGTAAGCTTTGAAGATGGATTTGGACAGGGAGACCATAGATGTGAGTGGGTGTGCCTGGGCCACGGTCGTGGCCGGCTTTCAAGATTGGAAACATCGGTATAGTAAGTGCGATACCGATATCAGGCAACCCCCACTCTAGTCAGTTGGGGACAGGCACCTTGGGGGCGAAAGGCCCCAAGGTGACTGTCCCCGAATTTGACATGATTGTCAGATGCGCAGTTCGTCGATGGCCTTGCCCGAATCGACCCATTCCTTGACCCATTTCGGCTGGCGGCCGCGGCCGGTCCATTGCTGCGTGGTGTCGTCCGGATTGCGGTAACGGGCGGCGACGGTGCTGCCTTTGCCGCGACCGCCGGTGGCGATCAGATCTTTCAGCGGCAGGCCGACGCGCTGGGCGATCGCGAAAATCTGCTCGCGTGCCTTTTGCAGGTCCTGGGTTTCGCGCTTTTTCAGTTCACGGCCAATTTGCTCCTGCAGCTGGCGCAATTCGGCAGGCGACATATTCGACAGATCCATCGCATTTTCCTTTATATATAGTCCCCGAAAGTACCGGGTGGAACGAGATTCTGACCGAAATATACACCAACTTCAAATTTTTGCTAGTTTCTTTTGTGCCGGATCATCCAGCGCGGTGCTTTAAATCGCACGATCCTGACATATAACCACACATAGCTGATAATGAAGAGGCAGCAAAACAGCATCAACACCCAGGTATAGCGCCAGAATACTGTCGCGGGAATAACCGCCATCAGCGAGAACATCCACAGATAAGGCGACGTCAGCGAATTGCGGCGCATCAGTGCGCGGGCGTCCTTGCGGCCGACGGCCCACTGGACCACACGGCGGAAGATCAGGCTATGCAGGTGAATGCCATCCGGCATGGCGGGCGATTTACCGCGGATAAACATGCGGCGATAAACGGAGAACAGCGTTTCGAATGCCGGGTAGATCAGCAGCAAGGCCGCATACCACGTGGACACTTGCGGATTGCGCATCACCAGCAGCAGCGCCAGCTCGCCCAGCATGAAACCGATAAAGTACGCCCCGCCGTCGCCCAGAAAAATCAGCCCGACGGGATAGTTCCAGATCAGGAACCCGGCCGTCGCGCCCGCCACCATCAGCGCGGCCACCAGCACGAACATATCGTTGACCTGCAGCGCCACATAACCCAGCGACAGCAGCATGCAAATAGTGACGACGCTGGCCAGGCCGTTAAAGCCATCGATGATATTAATCGCGTTGGCAATGCCGGCCACCGACAGCACCGTCAGCGGCAACGTCAGCCAGATATACGGCAGCGGCCATGCATCGGCAACCCAGTCGATGCGATCGATGCGGGCATCCAGCAGGTAATAGCCGAGTAATGCGGCGATCATCGTCAGAATCAGGCGTCGCGCGGCACTGACGCGGCCCGTGTAATCCTCGACAATACCGCCGATAAATGCGCAGCTGGAGCACGCAATCAGCGACAGCATCCACGTCGTCATTGCCGGCACGCGCCAGACGGAAATACAGGCGGACAGGCCGACGGCCAGGAATATCGACAGGCCGCCAATGCGGGCCACCGTATGGGCATGGACTTTCTGCACGCCGTGGAAATCGGCATCGAGCGCGGGGCCGTGCAGGCGCACTTCTTTGATGACCAGCAGGGTCAGCAAGGCGGACGCGACAAAGCTTACTAGGAAGGAAAACATTTATGCATTAATCTTGGTGAGAAGCCTGGCGCTTTTGCCGCGTTGCAGCAGTGGCATGCTCGCATGCCAACCAGTGATTGTACCGGATTAATGGGAAGAAACTGGAAAAGCACCGCCCCGGCGGCGCTTACTGCATGCACAGCCGTAGTGCGTCGCGCCACGCCGGCACATGACAGAACCGCTCCAGCAGCTTCTGCGAAGAGAGCACGGAATGCCGCGGCCGCCGCGCCGGCGTGGGGTACTCGGCCGACGTGATCGGCACGACGCGGCAATCGATACCGGCCTGCGCGACGATCGCCTCGGTAAATCCGCACCAGGTGGTCTGGCCCTGGCTGCTCAGGTGATAGATGCCGCCGTGCTCCTGCCACCAGGCCGGATCGAAGCCGTGCGCGCGGGCCTGCGCCAGGATCGTCGCCGTCGTGTCGGCAACCGTGCGGCTCCACGTGGGCGCGCCATGCTGGTCCGCCACCACACGCAACTCGTCGCGCTCCTTTGCCAGCCGCAGCATCGTCAGCAGGAAGTTCCTGCCGCGCAGGCCGTACACCCAGCTGGTGCGCAGGATCAGGTGCGCCGCGCCGCTGGCGGCGATGGCCTCTTCGCCTGCCAGCTTGCTGGCGCCATAGACATTGACGGGGCCTTTCGCATCCGTTTCGCTGCGCGCGCCCGGCTCGTCGCCGGAAAACACGTAGTCGGTCGAGTAATGCACCAGCGTCGCGCCCAGCCGCTTCGCTTCGTCGGCCATCACGCCCGGCGCTTCGGCGTTGATGCGAAAGGCCAGATCCGGCTCGCTTTCGGCCTTGTCCACGGCCGTGTAGGCGGCCGGGTTGACGATCAGTTGCGGGCGCACCTCCCGGATGACGGTACGCACCCGATCGAGGTTGGACAGGTCCATCGTCGCCCGGTCCACCGCCACCACCTGGCCGATGCTCTGCAGGCTGCGTTCCAGCTCATGGCCGACCTGGCCGCTGCATCCCGTCAGCAGGATCTTCATGCGAAGACTTCCACCTGCGTCAGCGGCAGCGCGTTCTGGTCCTTGGCCGACAGCAGCGGCGTGCCATCCAGCGGCCACTCGATCCCCACTTCGGGATCGTTCCACAACAGCGCGCGCTCGTGCTCGGGCGCGTAGTAATCCGTGGTCTTGTACAGGAACTCCGCGAAGTCGCTGGTGACGGCGAAGCCGTGCGCGAAACCGGGCGGTATCCAGCACTGGCGCTTGTTTTCGGCGGACAGCTCGACGCCGAACCACTGGCCGAACGTGGCGGAACGCTTGCGCAGGTCGACAACGACGTCGTAGACGCTGCCGCTGACGACGCGCACCAGTTTGCCCTGGGCCTGCCGGATCTGATAGTGCATCCCGCGCAGCACGTTGCGCGCCGAGCGGGAATGATTGTCCTGCACGAATTCCACCGTCATGCCGGTCAGGTCGGCGAAGCGCCGCGTGTTGAAGCTTTCGAAAAAGAAGCCGCGGTCGTCGCCGTACACGGTCGGTTCGATCACCAGCAGGCCTTCGAGTGGCGTCGGGATCACTTTCATTGGCTTGTCACCTTGTCTTCCAGGATACGCAGCAGGTATTGGCCGTAAGCGTTTTTCTGCAACGGCGCCGCCAGGCGCCGCAACTGCGCGGCATCGATATAGCCCTTGCGGTACGCGATCTCCTCGGGACAGGCCACCTTCAGCCCCTGGCGCTTCTCCAAGGTGGCGATAAATTGCGACGCATCGAGCAGCGATTCATGCGTGCCCGTATCGAGCCAGGCCATGCCCCGCCCCATCACTTCCACGCGCAGCTGGCCGCGGTCGAGGTAGGTCTGGTTGACGTCCGTGATTTCCAGTTCCCCGCGCGCCGATGGCTTGATCGACGCGGCGATGTCGCACACCTGGCTGTCGTAGAAATACAGGCCCGTCACCGCGTAGTTCGATTTCGGCACGGCGGGCTTCTCCTCGATGCTGACCGCATTCAGGTCGTCGCCGAATTCGACGACGCCGTAACGCTCCGGGTCCTGCACGTGGTAGGCAAAGACGGTGGCGCCAACCGGTTCGCTGGCGGCGTGGCGCAGCATCCGTTCCAGGTCGTTGCCGTAGTAGATATTGTCGCCCAGGATCAGCGCGGACGGCGCGTCGCCGATGAAGTCGCGGCCGATGACGAATGCCTGCGCCAGCCCGTCCGGCGAAGGCTGCACCGCATACGACAGCTCCAGGCCCCACTGGCTGCCATCGCCCAGCAGGTCGTGAAAGCGGCTCGTGTCCTGCGGCGTCGAGATGATCAGGATCTCGCGCACCCCCGCCAGCATCAGCGTCGTCAGCGGATAGTAGATCATCGGCTTGTCGTAGATCGGCAGCAGCTGCTTGGAGACGCAGTTGGTGACCGGGTACAAGCGTGTACCGGAGCCGCCGGCCAGCACGATGCCCTTGCGGCGCGGTACGGATGCGGTGTCGTTCATCAGACGGCTCCTCGGTGGACGTAGTTCGTTTCGACCCATCTGGCGTAGGCGCCGGACTGCACGTCCGCCACCCAGTCGGGATGGTCCAGGTACCACTGCACGGTCTTGCGGATACCCGTTGCGAACGTCTCGGCCGGCTTCCAGCCCAGTTCCCGTTCCAGCTTGCGCGCGTCGATGGCGTAGCGGCGGTCGTGCCCGGGGCGGTCCTGCACGAAGGTGATCTGGGCGCGGTAGCTGGCACCGTCGGCCTTCGGCTGCAGGCTGTCGAGCATATCGCACAACGTATGCACGACGTCCAGGTTCGTCATCTCGTTCCAGCCACCGACGTTGTACGTCGCGCCGGGAACGCCGTCGGCCAGCACGCGGCGCACCGCCGTGCAGTGGTCCGCCACGTACAGCCAGTCGCGCACTTGCTGGCCGTCGCCATAGATCGGCAGCGGCTTGCCCGCCTGGGCGTTGGCGACGATCAGGGGAATCAGCTTCTCCGGGAACTGGTACGGGCCGTAATTGTTCGAGCAGTTCGTCGTCAAGGTCGGCAGGCCGTAGGTGTGATGGTAGGAGCGCACCAGGTGGTCGGACGCAGCCTTCGATGCCGAGTACGGGCTGTTGGGCGCATAAGCCGTGGTTTCCGTGAACGGTGGATCGGCCGGGCCGAGTGTGCCGTACACCTCGTCGGTGGAGACGTGCAGGAAGCGGAAGGCCGCCTTGCCCGCGTCATCGAGCGCGCTCCAGTAGGCGCGTGCCGCTTCCAGCAGCGCGAACGTGCCGTTGATATTGGTGGCGATGAATTCGGCCGGGCCATGGATCGAGCGGTCCACGTGGCTTTCGGCCGCGAAGTGCACGATGGCGCGCGGCTGGTGTTCGCGCAGCAGGGCGAGTACGTGTTCACCGTCGCCGATGTCGCCGCGCACGAACACGTGGCGCGGGTCGCCCTGCAGCGCCGTCAGGTTGTTGACGTTGCCGGCGTAGGTCAGCTTGTCGAAATTGAGGACGCTTTCGTCCGATTGCGCCAGCCAGTCCAGCACGAAATTCGCGCCGATAAAACCGGCCCCGCCTGTCACGAAAATCATTTAGTATCCCAGTTTTGTAAGTTGCGTTAGTAATAACCCCGATCGATCATCCGATTGCGATGTAACGCGCTTGCCGTGCAACTGTGGTGTTTCTAGGAACTTGAATGCGGACGACGTCCCCCGGAATCTATGTCATCGGTGACTTGCAAGGCTGCCATGCCGAAACGGTAACGCTGGTGGAAGCTATTTTCGCACGCGAACGCGACTTGGGGCAGCCTCCGCCATCAATTCTGTTCTGCGGAGACCTCATTAATCGTGGCCCGGATTCGCTGTCGACGCTGCGCTATGTGCAGGCGCTGAGCCAGGGCAGCGCCGGCCGCATCGACGCGGTACTGGGCAACCACGACCTGCACCTGCTGGCCGTCGCCAACGGCATCCGGCCCGAATCCGGGTCCGACACCCTCGACACCATCCTGGCCGCGCCGGACCGCGAGGCACTGCTGCACTGGCTGCGCCACCGGCCCATGGCGCTCCTCGTCGACGGTAACCTGCTGGTCCACGGCGGCGTGCTGCCGCAGTGGACGGCGCAGCAGACGATGGCGCTGGCCGGCGAAGTGGAGGCGGCACTGCGCAGCGATGCCTGGACGGGCTTTCTGGCCGAGATGTACGGCAACCTGCCGGATCGCTGGGACGACGACCTGCGCGGCGCGGCGCGGCTGCGCTGCATCGTCAACGCGCTGACGCGGATGCGCTTCTGCACGGCCGATGGCGTGATGGATTTTAAAATGAAGGAAAGCGCGTCGGCCGATCCGGCCACGGGACTGATGCCATGGTTCGCCGTGCCGGGACGGCGCACGGCCGACGTGACCGTCGTCTTCGGCCACTGGTCCGCGCTGGGACTGCAGTTGCACGAAAACTATATTGCGCTGGACAGCGGCTGCGTCTGGGGCGGCCAGCTCTCCGCCGTCCGGCTGGACGACAAATCGCTGCTGCAGGTGCAGTGCCCGGAGTTCAAGCGTGCCGCGGGCAAGTGAAATGCTGGGGACAGGCACCTGTCCCCGACGTTCCGGCCCCGACGTTCACCGGCGCTTGCCTCAGGCGCTGCGTGTCGCCGGCAGGTCCGGCTCGTCGTCCTCGGCCGCCGGATCGACGGGTTCCTCTTCCTCTTCCGGCACCGCCTCGACAATCCCCAGCGCCTGCCGGATCGCCTCTTCCGTCGTCTCGGCCAGCTGGCGCCGGTGCGCGCCTTCCGCCTTGATCGAGCGCAGGATGGTGACGCGGGCGCGGATCGGCGGGCCGCTGAGGATCGCCATCATGCTTTGCACGAACGTCATGTCGCCCACGAAGTCCACCGCGGGATGCGGCTTGCGGGCATTGTCCACGTAGCTGATGGCGTACGGCTGGACCCGGGATTTCGCATCCACGGCGGCCTCGAACAGGTTGGCGTGAAACGGCAGCAGGGTGCCCTGCGGCGCCGTCGTCCCTTCCGGGAAGAACGCCACGCGCTGCCCGGATTTCAAAGCCTGCACCAGGCCTTCGAACGCTTTTCGGAGGTCGCGCCGGTTGCCGCGGGCGATGAACACGGTGCCGGCCTGCTCGACCAGCCAGCCGGCCAGGGGCCATGCCCGGATCTCCGCCTTGGCGACAAAGCGGCACGGGTACAGCGCGTTGATGACGAAGATGTCGAGCCAGGAGACGTGGTTGGCCACGACCAGCGCGTGCGCTTTCGGCGCCGCGCTGCCGGCCGTGATCTGCACGCTGACGTTGCAGATGGCCAGCAGATGGCGCGACCAGCGCCGCACGTGGATCTCGCGCGCCATGCCGTCGGCCCACGGGAACACCAGCGCGCAGATCGCCATCCCGACCAGCAGGTGCAGGATCACGCGGGCGATGCGCAGGGCAAGCAGCATGACGTGCCTTACGCCGCGTTGCGTTCGTATGCCACGTGGCCGCCCACGATGGTGGCGCGCACCTGGCCCGCCATTTCATAGCCGAGGAAGGGCGTGTGCTTGCCCTGGCTGGCCAGCGCCGGCGCTTCCACCAGCCAGCGCGCGGCCGGGTCGAACAGCACCACGTCGGCACCGCTGCCAACGGCCAGCGTGCCGGCATCCAGCCCGGCCACCCGTGCCGGCGCGGAAGTCACGCGCGCCAGCGCCTTGAACAGCGCGTCGCCCGGGCCATGGTGGCCGCCCAGGTCCTCGGCCCACTTCAAGGTCAGCGACAGCAGCAGCTCCAGGCCCGTGGCGCCCGGCGACGCTTCGGCGAACGGCAGCAGCTTTTCGTCGTCGTCCACCGGGGTGTGGTCCGAGCAGATCGCGTCGATGGTGCCGTCGGTGAGCGCGGCGCGGATCGCATCGCGGTCGCGCTGGCTGCGCAGCGGCGGCGTCAGGCGCGCGTTCGGATCGAAGAAGTTGATGTCGGCATCCGTCAGGTGCACGTGGTGCGCGCCCACGTCGCAGGTGACGGCCAGGCCTTCGGCTTTCGCCGCGCGCACCAGCTCCAGGCCGGCGGCGGACGAGATGCGGCACAGGTGCACTTTGGCGCCGGTCGCGCGCAGCAGTTCGAAGATCGTGTGCAGCGCGATCGTCTCGGCCATCACGGGCACGCCGGACAGGCCAAGGCGCGACGCCAGCGGGCCGCTGTGCGCCACGCCGCCCTTGCCGATGTGCGCGTCCTGCGGGCGCAGCCAGACCGTGTAGCCGAACGTTTTCGCGTACTGCAGCGCGCGCAGCAGCACGGTGGTGTCCTCGACCGGCACTTCCGCATGCGAGAAGCCGATGCAGCCCGCTTCCGTCAGTTCCGCCATCTCCGTCAGCGCACGGCCCTTCAGGCCCATCGTCAACGCGCCCAGCGGATGCACGTGTGCCCCGTGCAGGCCGCGCGCGCGGTGCTTCAGCATTTCGACGAGGCCCGGCTCGTCCAGCACGGGGTCCGTGTCCGGCGGGCAGACCAGGCTCGTGACGCCGCCCTGCACCGCCGCCTGCATCTCCGATTCCAGCGTGGCCTTGTATTCGTAGCCCGGCTCGCGCAGCCGGGCCGACAGGTCGACCAGGCCAGGGGCCACGACGAGGCCCGTGGCGTCGATGGTGCGCGCGGCCGTGAAGCCGTCCGGCGCCGTGCCGATGGCGGCGACCTTGCCGTCGGCGATGTACAGGTCCTGCACGGCGTCCACGCCGTTGGCCGGGTCGATCACGCGGCCGTTCTTGATATGAATAGTCGTCACTTCTGTTTATCCCTGATTACCGGCCAAGATGCTCATCACCGCCATGCGCACGGCGATACCGAACGTCACCTGCGACAGGATCACGGCCTGCGGGCCGTCGGCCACCGCCGATTCGATCTCCACGCCGCGGTTCATCGGGCCGGGGTGCATGACGATCGCGTCCGGCGCCGCCAGCGCCAGGCGCTCCTGCGTCAGGCCGTAGCTCTTGAAGTATTCCTGCGCCGACGGCAGCAGCGCGCCGCTCATGCGTTCGTTCTGCAGCCGCAGCATGATGATGACGTCGACGTCCTTCAGGCCTTCGTCCATGTTCGTGAACGTGCGCACGCCCAGCTGTTCCAGGCCGCCCGGCAGCAGCGTATGCGGGCCGATGGCGCGGATCTCCGGCACGCCCAGCGTCGTCAGCGCGTGGATGTCGGACCGGGCCACGCGGCTGTGCAGGATGTCGCCCACGATGGCCACGCGCAGGTTGGTGAAGTCCTTCTTGTAGTGGCGGATCGTGTACATGTCCAGCAGGCCCTGCGTGGGGTGCGCGTGGCGGCCGTCGCCGGCGTTGACGACGTGGACGTGGTTCTGCTGCGTGTCGTGCAGGTGCTTGGCGATCAGGTACGGCGCGCCCGACGAGGCGTGGCGCACGACGAACATGTCGGCGTGCATGGCCGACAGGTTGTCGATCGTGTCCAGCAGCGATTCGCCCTTGCTGGCCGACGAGGCCTGGATGTTCAGGTTGATGACGTCCGCCGACAGGCGTTTCGACGCGATCTCGAACGTGGTGCGGGTGCGCGTGGAGTTCTCGAAGAACAGGTTGAAGACGCTTTTGCCGCGCATCAGCGGCACCTTCTTGACCTCGCGGTCGGACACGCTGACGAACGACGATGCCGTGTCGAGAATCTGGTTGACGATGGCCTTCGGCAGGCCTTCGGTGGTGAGCAGGTGCTGCAGCTCGCCGTGTTTGTTCAGTTGCGGATTAAGCATGATCGCGTTCGATGGTCAGTTTGAATTGTCCCGTTGCCGACTGCTGCAGGCGCAGCGCCTCGCCGGCACCCACGCGGGTGTGGGCCGCGACGAAATCGGCGGCCACCGGCAGCTGGCGCTCGCCGCGGTCGACCAGCGCGGCCAGCAGGATGCGCGCCGGGCGGCCGTAGTCGAACAGTTCGTTGATGGCCGCGCGCGTGGTGCGGCCCGTGTACAGCACGTCGTCCACCAGCACGATGGTGGCGCCGGCCACGTCGAAGGCGATGTGGGTCGGCTTCACTTCGGCGGGCAGGCCTTTTTTCGCGTAGTCGTCGCGGTAGAACGAGACGTCGAGCACACCGAGGCGTGCCGTCAGGCCCAGGTCGCGTGCCAGGCGCTCGGCAATCCAGGCGCCGCCGGAATGAATGCCGACGATGGCCGGCTCGTGGGCACCGGCGATGCCGGTCCTGACCTGGTCCAGCAGCGCGGCATACAGCACCTCGGCGTCCAGGGTGTGGGGATCAAGTTGGGGCATAGGGAGTGATTATTGAGGAGAATACTGGTCGAAATACTGTTGCAGGATGATGGCCGCGGCGCGGTCGTCGATGACTTCGCCGCGCTTGCCACCGATCACGGCGGAGGAGTAGCGCTCGTCCACCAGCTCGACGGGGATATCGAAGCGGCCATGCAGCTGGTTGGCAAAGCGGCGGCAGCGCGCCGTCATTTCGTGCTCGGCGCCGTCCGGATGCAGCGGCAGCCCGACGATGAATCGCGTCGGGGCCCATTTTTCGATCAGCGCGGCGATGGCGCCAAAGCGGGTCGCGTTGTCCTCGCCCTTGATGACGGCCAGCGGAGAAGCCTGGCCGATCATCGTGTTCCCCATCGCTACGCCGATACGTTTGATGCCGAAGTCGAAGCCGAATACCGTTTCTGGCGCACTCACTTCAGGCATGGCCCGCTTCGGAAGTGAGCATCAGCGGGTCGATGCCCAGCAGTTTCATCGCGGCGACGTAGCGCTCCTCGATCGGCGTCTCGAACAGGATGCCCGGGTCGGCGCCCACCGTCAGCCAGCCGTTGCGACTGATCTCGTCTTCCAGCTGGCCGGGGCTCCAGCCGGCATAGCCGATCGAAACCAGCATGCGCTGCGGGCCGGCGCCGCGGGCGACCGCCTCCAGCACGTCGATGGACGTGGTGAAGGCAACCTCGCTCGTGACGGTCAGCGACGACGAATAGCGTGCTCCGGGCGTGTGCAGCACGAAACCGCGGTCGTCCTGCACGGGGCCGCCGAACATGATCGGCTTCTTTTCCATCGCGTCGCGCCCGGACGTGACTTCCAGATCGATACGCTCGAACAGCGTTTCCATCGTCATGTCCGTCGGTTTGTTGATGACGACGCCCAGCACGCCGTTTTCGTTGTGCTCGCAAACGTAGACGACCGTTCCGCCGAACACGGCATCGTGCATCGATGGCATGGCGATCAGGAAATGATTCGCCAGATTCAGGGCAGGCGTTGTCATGGAGTCGGATTGCTGCAAAGGGTCATCGCTTCGCTGTAACAGTCCGGGCACAGGTAGAGGTTTGCTGACTTTGCTTTTCTTCATACGCTGCTCTCTCTGCTGGGGCTGATTCGTAGGCAAATCTTGTCTGTAAAACGGTCGCGCAATACTGTCGTGTGGCTTGTTCTGCGGCTGACTGTGCGGAACTGTCCCGCAAAACTGTCAAGAAAGTTTCCATTCTGAATGGAAATTTCACTCCGACATAGCGACAGTTTACTATGAATTGCCGGAACGGCCACCGAATCCGACTTTCGGGCTGTCCCGCTATCGTCTGCGCGCGGGCACCCGATGGAACTGATTGTAGGCAATAATTCCGCTTCCCCCTTTGACCTTGAGCACAGAAATGCCCGTAAGCAATTCGCCTTCACCGGCACTCGTGTGGTTTCGCCGCGATCTGCGTTCGTTCGACCACGCCGCCCTGCACCACGCGCTGCAGGAAGGCGGACCGGTGTATTGCGCGTTTGTCTTCGACACACCGATCCTGGAGGAACTTCCCCGCGACGACCGCCGCGTCACGTTCCTCCACGCCACGTTGACGGAACTGGCGGGCGAACTGGAACAGATGAAAGGCCACCTGATCGTCCGGCACGGCGACGCGCGTGACGTCATCCCGGCACTGGCCGCGGAACTGGGCGCCGCCACCGTCCACGCCAACGACGACTACGATCCGCAGGCCATCGCCCGCGACCGCAGCGTGGCCGCGGCGCTGGAGCAAACCGGGCGCCGGCTCTGCCTCCATAAAGACCACGTGATCTTCCAGAAGGAAGAGGTGCTGTCGCAAGCCGGGAAACCGCTGACCGTGTTCACCCCGTATAAGAATGCGTGGCTGAAAAAACTGAACCTCGACCCATCGCTGCTGGCGCCGCTGCACGTGGACCCGTACGCCGCGCGGCTGGCGCCGGGACGCAGCGTGCTGCCGAAGTTGGCGCAGCTGGGCTTCGACGAGGTGGACCTGGCCGCCGTCGGCGTCGAGCCGGGCATGACGGGCGGCGCCGCCGCGTTCGAAGCGTTCCTGCCGAAACTGGCGCCGTACGCCGTCGCGCGCGATTTTCCGGCGCAACGGGGCACGTCGCAACTGTCGCTGCACCTGCGCTTCGGCACTGTCTCGATCCGCCACCTGGTGCGCACGGTGCGCGACATCGCGGCGGCAGGTCACGCCGGCGACGGCGGCGCCGTCTGGCTGGCCGAACTGGTCTGGCGCGAGTTCTACCAGCAGATCCTGTTCAATTTTCCGCACGTCGTGGGCGCGGCGTTCAAGCCCGTGTACGATCGCATCGAATGGGAGGCGGGCCCCGAGGCCGACGCCATGTTTACCGCCTGGTGCGAAGGCCGCACCGGCTACCCGCTGGTGGATGCGGCCATGCTGCAGCTGAACCGCACGGGCTTCATGCACAACCGGCTGCGTATGGTGACGGCCAGCTTCCTCGTCAAGGACCTCGGCATCGACTGGCGCCGCGGCGAAGCGTATTTCGCGCTGAAGCTGAACGACTACGAACTGGCCTCGAACAACGGCGGCTGGCAATGGGCCGCCTCGTCCGGCTGCGACGCCCAACCGTTCTTCCGCATCTTCAACCCCGTCACGCAATCGCAGAAGTTCGATGCCGACGGCACGTTCATCAAAGCCTTCCTGCCGCAACTGGCAAAGCTGAACGCAAAAGAGATCCACGCGCCATGGCTGGTACCAGGCAAAGCCGGCAACTACCCGCCGCCCATCGTCCAGCACGACGAGGCACGCCAGCGCACCTTGGCCCGCTACGCGGTCGTCAAAGCCTGAAATTGCCTTGAAAATGGGGACAGACGGGGTCGCCCAGACCCCATTTTTGAGGAAATATTGCCAAAAAACGGGGACTGTCCCCGTTTTTTGGAAACATTGCGGGGGGCAGGTATAGTCGAGGCTCGCCTACTTCCCTTCCCGCCATGACCAACCTGCCCCGCCGCCGCGCCCTTGCCTGCCTTGCCGGCTCTGGGCTTGCCTTGCTGACGCCGCGCCTGCTCGCGGCCCCGTCCTCCGAGCGGTTGACCGCCGCGCAGCTGCGCGCCGACCTTGCGTTCGTGCGCAAGACGCTGGCCGACACGCATCCCGACCTGGGCTTCTCGGCCGACCTGGCCGCCGTCGACAGCGCGTTCGCACGTCTCGACGCCGCAGCGCGCGATGGCCTGACGCGCGACGAGGCGTGGCTGTCGTTGGCGACACTGAACCCGCTGTTCGCCGACGCCCACGTCCTGATCGGCTATCCCGACTGGCGCGGCAGCGTGCGCAAGCACCTCGAGGCGGGCGGCACGCTGTTTCCGTACGAAGTCGAGCTGGTTCAGGGCGACCTGGTCATCTCGTCCCTTACCGGCGGCGCGGCCACGCCGTTGCAGGGCGCCCGCATCGTCGCCATCGACGGCGAGCCCGCCGCCGCAACCGTCACGACGCTGCTGGAGCGGATGCATGGCGACACGCCGCTGTTCCGCGCCAGCCTGCTGGCCCGGCGCTGGTGGCTGTATTGCTGGAAGCTGCGCGGCGCACCGGCCAGCTACCGGCTGGCACTGGCGCGCGACGGCCGCACGTGGACCGTCAACGCGCCCGGCAGCGCCGCCGTGCCGTCGCCGCTGCGCATCGAAGCTTCGTTCGACGAGCAATACCATCTCGGTTTCGCGGCGGACGGCAGCGCCGCGCTGACGGTGGGGTCGTTCGCGCCGGCCGACCCGGGACGCGTGCTGGCGTTCCTGCGCTCGGCCTTCGCCACGCTGCGCGAGCGGAACACGCGCGAGCTGACGATCGACATCTCCGCCAACGGCGGCGGCGACGATGCGATCTGGCTGGAAGGCCTGATGCCGTATCTCGCCACGCAGCCCTACCGCACCGGATCGACGTATCGCAAGAAGGTCCTGGAACCGAACGTGGCGAAAGGCGAACTGGCCGGTCAGGTCGTGCGCGGCGAGATCGAGACCTGGCATCAGCCGCAGCCGGACAATCCGCAGCGCTTCAAGGGCCGCGTGCGCGTGGCCATCGGCCCGGCCACGTATTCGTCCGCCGTGCTGTTTGCCAATGTGATGCGCGATTTCGGCTTTGCCACGCTGGTCGGCACCGGTGGCGCGGCGCGACGGGCGCAGTCGGGCGGGGTGCGCGAGTTCGTGCTGCCGGCGTCCCGGCTGACGATTTCCGTGCCGCGGTTCGTGCTGGATCCGCCTGGCGGGGGCGGTGGGTTGTTGACGGTTTCCTAGCTTGCTGAACGTCGGGGACAGGCACCTTTCTCAGGGTCGGAGACCCTGAGAAAGGTGCCTGTCCCCAGCGGCGCTATGGCAGCAGCCCGGCGATCGCACCGAGCAGGATCGATTCCTGGAACGGCTTGCCGAAGTAGGCGTTGACGCCCAGCTGCGTCGCGTAGTTGCGGTGCTTGTCCGCGCTGCGCGATGTGATCATGATGATCGGGATGTCGCGCGTGCGTTCGTCGCCGCGCACATTGCGGGTCAGGTCGAAGCCGTCCATGCGCGGCATCTCGATATCGACCAGCATCAGGTCCGGCAGCCGGCGGGCCAGTTGCTCGCTGGTCCCGTAATGCAGCTGTTCCAGCGCATCGACACCGTCCTTGGCCAGCAACACCGCATAGCCTTCGCGCTCCAGCAGCCGCTGCGTGACCTTGCGCACCGTCAGCGAATCGTCCACGACGAGGATCGTGCGGGCCGGGCCCTGCGCCGCCGCCGGCGTGGCAGGAGCTGCCGCCACGCGCAGCTCCGGATGCTCGTCCAGGTGCTGCTGCAGCTGCAGCGGATCGAGGATCAGCACGATCTCGCCGGAACCGAGCACGGTGGCGCCGGCGATGCCCGGCAGCCGCGCCAGTTGCGGGCCGATGTTCTTGACGACGACCTCGCGGTTGCCAAGGATCTCGTCGACCTGCACCACCATGCGCTCGGCGCCGGCGCGCAGCACCAGCACGGGCGCCGAACGCTGCGTCAGCGGCCGCGCCGCGGCGTCGCCCAGCAACGTGGCCAGGTATTGCAGCGGCAGGACGCGGCCATGCACCTCCAGCGTGCCGCGCTCCTGGATGTTGGCACGCACCTGCAGCACCTGTTCGACCAGCATGGCCGGCACCGCGTGCGTCTTGCCGCCCGCGGCCAGCAGCACGACCTGCGTCACGGCCAGCGTCAGCGGCAGGTGGATCGTGAAGCGCGTGCCCTGCCCGTCCGTGCTGGCGGTATCGACCCGGCCGCCCAGCGCCTGGGCTTCGGAGCGCACGACGTCCATGCCGACGCCGCGCCCGGCCAGCTCCGTCAGCGTGTCGGCCGTCGAGAAGCCGGGCTGGAAGATCAGGTCGGCCACCGCCACGTCATCCACCTTGTCCGCATCGTCGGCCAGCAGCCCGAGGCTGCGGCCCTTGGCGCGGATGCGCGCCAGGTCAAGGCCGCCGCCGTCATCGGAAAACTCCAGCACGATCTCGTTGCCCTGCTGGCTGACCTGCACCAGCAGCTCGCCCGTTTCGGCCTTGCCGGCCGCGACCCGCTCCGCGCGCGGCTCGATGCCGTGCACGATGGCGTTGCGCAGCAGATGTTCGAAGGGCGCGGCCATGCGTTCCAGCACGCCCCGGTCCATCTCGACCGAGCCACCGCGGATATCCAGGTTGACGCGCTTGTCCATCTCCTTGGCCGTCTGGCGTGCCACGCGATAGAGACGCTCGGCGATGCTGCCGAAGGGGACCATTCGCACGCGCATCAGGTCGCGCTGCAGGTCGCGCGTCATGCGCGCCTGCTGCACCAGGTCGTCGCTGGCGCTGTCCACCGAGCGCACCAGGCTGTCGTGGAACGAGCCGACGTCGTCGACGCTTTCGGCCATCATGCGCGTCAGTTCCTGCAGGCGCGTAAAGCGGTCGAATTCCAGCGGATCGAACTCGCGCTCGCCGGCGATCGACAGCCGCGACGCGATCTGCGACTCGGCCTGCACCTCCACCTCGCGCAACTGGCGGCGCAGCCGGTTCAGGTTTTCGTTGAAGTCCGCCAGCGACGTGCGCAGCGCGCCCACCTCGTTCTCCAGCCGGGAGCGGGAAATGGCCACCTCCCCGGCCTGGTTGACGAGCCGGTCGAGGATGTCGGCCCGCACGCGCACCAGTGGCGCCGGGGCGCTGGCGCCCTCTGGCGCAGGTGCCGGCTGCGCTTCCTCCGCCGGCGCGGGATGCTGCAACTGCTCGAACAGCAGCAGCGCGTGATCGTAATGCCCCAGCAGCTGTTCGAACGCGGACGTTGTCGCGCTGCCGCCGGCAGCCATCGACTCGACGTGCGTTTCGATTTCATGGGCGTGCTGGCCCAGGCGCATGGCGCCCGCCATCCGCGCACTGCCCTTGAGCGTGTGCAGCACGCGCTGCAGCGTGTTGGCGTGAACCAGTTCGGCCGGTGCCCCCTGCCACGCGCGCAGCGCCGCGCCCACCTGCGGCAGCAGATCGGCACCTTCTTCAAGGAACACGGGCAGCAGGTCGGCATCGAGTTCGTCGTCCACCGGCGTGGCCAGCGCATCGGAACCGGTCGGCAGCGCCAGCACTTCCACGTCCGTTTCCGCCGCCGTTTCCACCGCCGGCTCTTCCTCGGGCTGCACGGGCGCTTCCGCCGCTGCGGGCGGCTCACGTTCCGGTTCCGGTTCCGGCTCCGGCTCCGGGCCAGATTCCTGCGCCGGCTCAGCGGCGGGCGCCGCGACGGCGCCCGAGAACAGGTCGTCGATATCGTCGGCGGGCGCGGCGGCCTGCGTCAGCGGCGGCTCGGCAAACGCGTCGTCAAAGGCGGAGGCAAACAGGTCGTCGATGCTCTCGTCCTGCGTCGCCAGTTGCGGCCGCAGCGGCAGCGGCGTGCCGCGCGCCGGCAACGGGGGCGGATCGGCCAGCAGCGCGTGATACGTGTCCGTGAACAGCGCAGCGAGGCGAGCGGCCAGTTCGTCCACCGGCGCCGGCGTCGGTGTCTCTTCGCCGGCCAGCATGCTGTCCAGCCGCGCGGCCAGCACCTCGCCCGACGCCGGCGTGCGCGCCAGGTCCTCGCGCAGCTTGTCCAGCGCGGCGATCAGTTCCGGCTGGTCGGCCGGCATCTCGCCCGCCGCGAACGCCGTCACCATCTGCCGCATGCGCGCCAGGGTGAAGTCGAACAGGTCGTGCTGGGCGGCGTCCGGCTGGGCCGCATCCGGCTGGGCCGCACCCGGCTGGGCCGCACCCGGCTGCGAAGCCGGTTCCAGTTGCGCCTGCAGCACCACTTCCAGCGCATATGCCAGGTCACGCAACGCCTTGAAGCCGACCGTTGCCGACGCTCCCGTCAGCGTGTGCACCGCCTGCAGCGTGTTCGGGTCGACGCTGCGGCCGGGCGCCTCGCGCCACGCGGCAAATTCCGCCTCCAGCCGCGCCACGAGATCCTGCGCTTCGGCCGTGTAGATCGCGAACAGGCCACGCGGCACGGCCAGGCGGCCAATGAACGCCATGTCCGCGCCGTCTGGCGCCTCGGTTGGTTCGGACTCCGTCGCCGCTTCATCCGTTACGTAGGTTTCCGACGGCGGCGGTTCGATCGTCTGCGACGCCCGCGCCGGCATGAACGGCCCGCCTTCGCGCACGCGCGCGGCCGCGTCGATCACGGCCGCCGCGCTGCGCGGCGAAATCCCCTTGGCCACCAGTTCGCCGACCCACGCATTCAGTTCGGCGGCAACCCATTCCAGCATGCCAAACAGCGCCTCGTTGACGGGCCGTGCCTCGGCCAGCCACACGTTCATCGTCTGCTCCACCGCGCCTGCGCTGTCGGCGAACTGGTTCAATCCCACCATCCGGCCACTGCCCTTCAGGGTATGGAACGAGCGGCGCAGCATCGCCAGGTTGTCCGGCGAGCCGGCGTCCAGCCGCGGTTGCGCCAGGGTTGTGTCGACAAACGCCAGCACTTCCTGCGCTTCGCCGATGAAAATCTCCAGCAGCTCCGCTTCGATGGCCGCGTCGGCCGGGCCGCCGATGCTGGACGGCGGCGCCTCGGGCATGGCCAGCGGCGCAGGCGGCGGCACCTCTTCCTCCAGCACGGGTATCGTCTCCGGGCCGGCGATCTTGCGGAACGGGATGGCGCGGAACGTGCCCTGCGCGTCGTCGAACGCGAAGCGCTCCCTGGCGCCGGCCGCGTTCTGCGCCAGCATGTCGACAAAGAAGCCCAGCGCGCCGACGTTGCGGGCAATCGCTTCCAGCGTGGCGGCATCGGCCACGCCATCGGCGATGCGGGCGATCTCGCCGCGCACGTGGCGCGCGGCGCGCGTTGCCTCGTCCTGGTCGGCCACCGCCAGCGCGCCTTCCAGCCCGTGCATCACGCTGTCGAGCGAATGCAGGTCCGCATCGCCCGCGGCGTGCAGGTCGTCCAGCACCTTCTCGACATGGCGCAGCGCCGTCTTCATTTCCTGCGCCAGCGCGATCACCGTGTCGTCCTGGCGCAGCCGCTGCGCCAACCCGCTCTGCCACTGTGCCGGCTCGGGCGGCACTTCACCGGCCACCAGCGCCTGCAGCCGCGCGCCGATGGTGTCGGCGTGCGCCGCGAAATCGTCCGGCAGGTGGCGGATCTGTTCCAGGCCATGGCCCGCGAACAGCAGAGCCGTCGCCATTTCGAGGCCCAGTTCCTCGCTGCGTCCGGACGCGGCCGCCGTGTTGGCGGTCAGCGCCAATTGCCGCATCAGCGCGCCCAGCGCGGGCACGCCCAGCTTGTCGCTGGCGGCCGAGACCAGCGCCAACGCCTGGCCGAATTCCGCGTTCAGCGAGGCCGGCGCGTCGGGCTGTTCCAGCCGCTGCCAGGCCGCGCGTGCCTGCGCCAGGCCTTCCTTGGCCCGCGCCAGCGCGTCCATATCCAGCTGGCCGTAGCGTTTCGTTTCATAGTCCGGCGGGACCAGGTCGTCCAGGCGCCACGCGTCGCGCACTTGCCGCGCCAGCGGCGGCAGCGTGTCCGGCTCGGCCGCGGCAACGAAGAACAGCGCTTCGCGCAGCACCGTTTCCGGCGTCTCCGGCGCGCCTTGCGCCAGGCGGCGCAACTGCAGGTTGACGTGGCCGAACAGCTGCTTCGCATACAGTCCCGCAGGCACGTGGCCGGCGGCGACCAGTTCGGCAAAGGCCTGCAACGCCAGCCAGAACGCATGCGGCCGCGTTTCTGTCTGCGCGGCCGCCACGTCCGCGATCACGTCGCGCAGCGGCGCCGCATGGGCCGCCTCGCCCGACTTCAGGTACGGCAGCAGCGCCCGTTCGAAGCGCAGGCGCAGCGCGCCGAAATCCGCCGCGGGCGCTTCCGCCGGCAGCGGCATGGCCGGCCAGCGCGCCAGATCGGGGAAGAACAGGTCAGCCGGATGGATGCGCTGCGCGCCCAGCAGCGCCTGTACGTCGCGGTAGAACGGGAACAGCCGCACGGGCTGGAACGGCGCGCCGCCCAGCAGCTCTTCGAGGTATTCGATGACGGCCTGGTACAGCGCCGCGACGACCTGCGCGTTATCCGTACTGCATTTGAGCGTGCCGGCCTTGAAACGCTCCAGCACCTCTTCCGCCAGCTGCGTCATCAGCACCACGCCGTCGACATCGACCATCAGCAAGGCGCCGTGCGCCTGGTGCAGGTGCGACTTGGCGTGGCGCAGCGCGGTAGCCTGATCTTCCGGCTCCAGCCCGCCCGCTTCGAACAGGGCGGTGCGGGACCGGCCCAGCGCTTCGCGGATCTCGACCATCACCCAGGAAAGCGGGCCGGGATCGAACTGGTTGGATGTCGAAAAATCGTGTTGGATCATGCTTGCCTCGGGCCCTGATGCTGTTCAAGATACGATGCGGAACCGCGACACGGAGTTCTTCAACTCCTGCGCCAGCACCGACAGCCTGTGCACCGACTGCGCGGTGTGCTGCGTGCCTTCCTTGGTCTGTTCCGTCACCTGCAAAATATGCTGGATGTTCCTGGCCACGCCGGTGGCCGACGTGGCCTGCGTGCCGGCCGCCTGGGCCATGCCCTGGATCAGTTCCGCCAGCCGGTTCGATACCTGCGAGATGTCCGCCAGCGCGGCGCCGGCCGCATCGGACAGGCGCGCGCCTTCGACCACGCCCTGCGTCGATTTTTCCATGGCCGCCACGGCATCGTGCGTGTCGGCCTGGATGGCGCGCACCAGCGCGCCGATCTGCTTGGCCGCTTCGGCCGACCGTTCGGCCAGCCGCTGCACTTCCTCGGCCACGACGGAGAAGCCGCGCCCCGCCTCCCCTGCGGATGCGGCCTGGATGGCGGCGTTCAGCGCCAGCACGTTGGTCTGCTCCGTGATGTCCGTGATCAGTTCCGTGATCTCGCCGATCTCCTGCGACGATTCGCCCAGGCGCTTGATGCGTTTCGACGTTTCCTGGATCTGCTCGCGGATTTCATGCATGCCGCTGATCGCGTTCTGCACGGCCGTCGCGCCCTGCTGCGCGGCGGCCACCGACTGGCGCGCCACGTCCGCCGACTCGCTCGCCGAGCGCGACACCTCGGTGATTTCCTCGGCCATGCGCACGACGGTGGCGCTGGCATCCTGGATCTCGCGGGCCTGCTGCTGCGATGCGTTCAGCAGCTCGCCGGAGATGCCCTGGGCGTGGGTGGACGCATTCGTCACGTGCTCCGCCGTCACCGTCACGCGGCCCACCAGCCCGCGCAATTCCTCGACCGTGTAGTTGACCGAATCGGCGATCGCCCCCGTGATGTCTTCCGATACCGTGGCCTGCACCGTCAGGTCGCCGTCCGCCACCTTCTGCAGTTCGTTCATCAGGCGCAGGATGGCCGCCTGCGTCTGCGCATTGGCGGCCCTGGCTTCCTCTTCGTGCTGCTGCGCCAGGCGCCGCATTTCTTCCGCTTCCTGGCGGCGCCGCTCCGCGCCGCGGGTGCGGTTGTACGAGTCCTGCAGCAGCACGCGGCCGATGGCGGCGCCCGTCAGCAGAGTGGCCAGGCCCGCAGCCACCATGAGCCAGAACGGCCAGCCCAGCGACTGCTGCTGGCGGCGATAGGCGTCCAGCAGCGTCGTCAGGTGCTGGCGCAGGAGCTCGTTCTGCGCAAAGATCAGCCGCTCGGCGTTTTTCGCGGCGGCGAACTTGTCCAGCCGCGCCAGGATCGCGTCCGCCTGCGCCTGGTATGGCTCGAACTGCGTGCGCAACGCCTGCAGGCGTTCGCGCTGAGCCGGGTCGCGCGTGGCCGGCAGGCCGAGGCTTGCGCTGCCGTTCAGCAGCCCGTCGAGCGTGATGCGGAACACCGTCACGTCGCGCCCCAGCTGGAATGCCGTTTCCGACGTCAGGCCGCCGGCCGTCAGGAACTCGCCGGCGCCGCGGCTCATGCGCTGCGTCAGCATCATCAGGCGGCCCAGCGCCGCCATCTCGCGGGCGCCGGCACCACGCTGCAGCCGGGCCGCCGCGATCTCCTACGTCAGCGCCAGCAGCCGGGGCGACGCCGCGTTCATCTGTTGCAGCGTCTTGTCGACACCGGCCAGCGCGCCACGCTGGCGCAGGATCGTTTCGGCCGCCTTGTCCGTGGCCGACCACTGCTTGCGCGCCCGCGCCACGGCCGCGCGCAGCTCGCCACCGGCGGCGCCGACTCTGCTGCCCTGGTACTCGCCGCCGCCGGCCATCAGCGCCAGGTCATTGGCCAGCTCGCGCCGGCTTTCGTCGAGCTGGCGGAAGGCTTCCGCATTGCCCTGGACGGCATTGGGCGCGGCCTTGCCAATGCGCTGCGAGTGCATCAGCGCGTCGCCGGCCAGCTGTGTGCCAAGGGCGCCGGTCGCGCTCTCATGGGCGTTCAGCGCGACAAACCCGGCCGACAGCGCCAGGCCGACGGCCAGGGTGCTGACGAGGTAACTGAGCTGGCGCGATGGCGGCAGATGGCCGATCAGCGGCAGGCGAAAGCCCGCGCCGCTGTCGGCCGCCGCATCGGCCCGCGCATCGGCGGCGGCGCCGCCGCGGCCCAGCGCATCGCGCAGGCGCAATGGCGCTTCGGCTTCTCCGGATGCCGCCGTGCCGGCAGGACGGGCGAACTGGGAGTCGCCGTATGTGCCGAGTTCCGCTGCCGGGCCGCCGCGCTTCTGCTGCAGGTCCTGCTGCCGATCCTGCTGCTGCCGGTCCGCTCGCGAGAAAATCCTGAAAGCCATCAAAACCCCTCTCACCCGTGCTGGTTGGCCGGTCAGCGGCCCACGTCCAGGAAACGTGGTTCGCGTACGAGCAGGGCCAGGTCGAGCCGCTGCCAGGCCTGGCCGTCGCTGTCGGTATAGGTCTGCGTCTGCCAGTCCGGTGCCGCGTCGTGCGCGGCCGCCGTCGTCATGTCCGCCAGCTTGCGCAGGCCCAGCACGCGCGTGACCAGCAGCGCGCACGGCAAGCCCAGCGTGGGGGCAAACGTGACGATGCGCGCATCCGGCCCCGGCGCCGCGGGCGCTTCGTCGCGGTAGTGCGCCAGGTCGACGATGCCGGTCAGGTTGCCGCGGATATTGGCCAGGCCCAGATACCAGCCGCACGTCAGCGGCACGGTGGCGATGGCCTGGTGCGACACGATCTCGCCCACCTGCGTCAGGTCGAGCAGGTAGTGGCGCTCGCCGATCAGCACACCCAGCTCGCGCCCCGTGGCCACGGCTTCGCCCTGCGCCGCCTGCATCCGTTCCAGCAGCTGCACCTGATACTGCCGCAGCCGGCTGCGGCGTTCGCCGCCCGCCTCGCCGCCGTCGTCCGGCAGGTCCTCGTCCCCCTGGCTGTCGCGCTGTTCGCCCGTCATCTAGATCAGTGCCGCGATCTTGGCCAGCAGCTCGGCCGCGTCCACGGGCTTGACGAGATAGTCCTTGGCGCCCTGGCGCAGACCCCAGATGCGGTCGGTCTCCTGGTTCTTGCTGGAGCAGATGATGACGGGGACGTCCTGCAGCGCCGGGTCGCGTGCGATCGAGCGCGTCACCTGGAAGCCGTTCGCGCCGGGCATGACGACATCCATCAGGATCAGCTGGGGTTTTTCGACACGGATGCGCGTCAATGCTTCCTCGCCGCTTTCCGCTGTCGCCACCTCGTAGCCGTTCTTTTCCAGGATATCGGTCAGGTAGTAACGCTCGGTGGGTGAATCGTCGACGATGAGTATTTTCTTGGCCATGCTTGCCTCGCTGGTCTTATTGGCCCGGGCCGGTGTGCTCGCGCACGGCGGCCAGCAGGCTGTCTTTGCTGAAGGGTTTGGTCAGGTAGGCCGACGAGCCGACCATCGCGCCGCGCGCGCGGTCGAACAGGCCGTCCCGGGAGGACAGCATCAGCACGGGCACGGCATGGAATTTCGCGCTCTTCTTGATCAGCGCGCAGGTCTGGTAACCGTCCAGCCGGGGCATCAGGATGTCGCAGAAGATCAGTGCCGGGTGATGGTCGTTGATTTTCGCAAGCGCGTCGAAGCCGTCTTCGGCCAGCACCACCTGGTAGCCGGCCTGGCCGAGAAAGATCTCGGCGGACCGGCGGATGGTACTGCTGTCGTCGATCACCATGATTTTCAAACCTGTCGCTTGCGGCGTTGTCGTCATATCCGTCCGTCGTGACCCGATGCTCCCCTTGTCAATGGCATCTGAGGCGTACGATAGCACAGGGGTGCGCCCCATGGCGGACGGGTTTTTTATACTAGCGGTATGACAGCGCTTCAGACCGGGAAGATAATACGTGAAAGCGGCTTATGCACGCGGTACGGCGGCGGCGGCCGTGCACGGCGGCCGCTGGCGTCAGATCGCGACCATCTCGAAGTCGTCCTTGCGGGCGCCGCACTCGGGACACGTCCAGTTCATCGGCACGTCTTCCCAGCGCGTGCCGGGCGCGATGCCCTCGTCGGGCAGGCCGGCCTCTTCGTCGTAGATCCAGCCGCAAATGAGGCACATCCAGCTCTTGAATTCCTGCGCCGCGCCACTTTCATTGTTATTGCTGCTCACGTTCTGCCACCCTCAATCAAGTAAAATGCCGAATCGGGTATCTTAATCTACTGGCCGTGCAAAACCAAACTTCTCCTCTCATACTGACCTTCGGTGTGGCCGACCCGATCGGCGCGGTGGGCGTGCATGCGGACCTCGGCGTATTCGCCGCGCTGGGGTGCCAGGGACTGTCCGTGACGACGGCACTGCTGATCGGCGACAGCGCCAAGGTCGAAGAACAGCAGCACGTGGAACCGGACTGGGTCTCCGACCAGGCCCGGGCCGTGCTCGAAGATGCCCAGGTGGCCGCGTTCAAGATCGGCGCCCTGGACCATATGGAGCACATCTCGTCGATCGCCGAAGTGGTGTCCGACTATCCGGACGCGCCATTGATCCTCGATCCGTTCGGTTCGCAGCTGCCGGCGCTGGACGAGGAGACCGATTTCGAGGAGCTGCTGACGGTATTGCGTCAGCTGCTGGTACCGCAGGCCACCCTGCTGATGCTGTCGCAGGTGGAACTGGGCCATATCGCCGAAACGTGGCGCGACCTGGCCAACGGCGAAACCATCGCCGACGACGCCCAGCACCTGATCGACCTTGGCTGCGAATACGTGCTCGTGACGGGCACGCCGGCCGGCACATCGCGCGCCGAGTCGGGCCTGCGCGCCAACACGCTGTACGGCGATGGCGGCATCGTCCGGCACGACCGCTGGCAGCATCTGCCGGGCCCCTTCATCGGCGCCGGCTGCACGCTGTCCGGCGCCATCGCCGCCTACATGGCGCAGGGAATCGAAGCGCCGCGCGCCGTCCAGCTGGCGCAGCAATACACCCACAACGCGCTGCTGCATGCGCGCCGCTACGGCATGGGCAAGCTGGTACCGGCCCACTTCTACGCGCTGCATGGAACGGCGGGACAACTGGCCCCGGCAACGACCGGCCACCTGGCCCCGCAACCGCGCAAAAGCAGCAGCACCACCCGAACCAACAGGACCAAGCAATGACGACTTCAAAGAACGACACGCTGTTCGAACGCGCCCAGAAGACCACGCCCGGCGGCGTCAATTCGCCGGTGCGCGCGTTCCGCTCCGTGGGCGGCACGCCGCGCTTCATCACCCGCGCCGAAGGCCCGTACTTCTGGGACGCGGACGGCAAGCGCTATATCGACTACATCGGCTCGTGGGGCCCGGCCATCGTCGGCCACGCCCATCCGGAGGTGGTGCAGGCCGTGCAGGAAGCGGCCACCCGTGGCCTGTCGTTCGGCGCGCCGACGGAAGCCGAAGTGCTGATGGCCGAGGAAATCTGCCGCCTGGTGCCGTCGATCGAGCAAGTACGCCTGGTCTCCTCCGGCACGGAAGCGACCATGAGCGCGCTGCGCCTGGCCCGCGGCGCCACGGGCCGCGACAAGATCGTCAAGTTCGAAGGCTGCTACCACGGCCACGCCGATTCGCTGCTGGTGAAGGCAGGCAGCGGCCTGCTCACGTTCGGCAATCCCACGTCCGCCGGGGTGCCGGAGGACTTCGTCAAGCACACGCTGGTCCTGGACTACAACGACGTGGCGCAGATCCAGGAAGCCTTCGGCAACTTCGGCAGCGAGATCGCCTGCGTCATCGTCGAACCGGTGGCCGGCAACATGAACCTGATCAAGGCGTCGCCCGAGTTCCTGCAGGCGCTGCGCGACCTGTGCACGCAGCATGGCGCCCTGCTGATCTTCGATGAGGTGATGTGCGGCTTCCGCGTGGGCCTGGGCGGCGCACAGGCGTTGTACGGCATCCGGCCGGACCTGACGGCGCTGGGCAAGGTCATCGGCGGCGGCCTGCCGGTGGCGGCCTTCGGCGGCAGCGCGGAACTGATGAACCACATGGCGCCGCTGGGCGCCGTCTACCAGGCCGGCACGCTGTCGGGCAACCCGATCGCCGTCGCCGCCGGCATGACGACGCTGAAGCTGATCCAGCAGCCGGGCTTCTACGACAAGCTGACCGCCAGCGCCAAGCGCCTGACCGAAGGCCTGACGGACGTCGCGTTCGAGGAAGGCATCGCCTTCTGCGCCGACTACGAAGGCGGCATGTTCGGGCTGTATTTCAGCGAACAGCCGCCGCGCAACTACGCCGAAATGATGGCCGGCGACCGCGCCCGCTTCAATACCTTCTTCCATGCGATGCTGGACGAAGGCGTGTACTTCGCGCCCGCCGCATTCGAGGCGGGCTTCGTCTCGGCCGCGCACGACGATGCCGTCATCGACGAAACCATCGAAGCGGCCCGCCGCGTGTTCCGCGCCCTGAAAGCCGCCTGACCGTCCCCCGAGCCGGCTCGCTTAGAGCCGGCTTAATACGCTTTCTTGTAACAGCTTTGACACTTTATTCACGTGCCGGCGCTGTTACACTCCGCTCCCATATGAAACCTCCCCCTGCCACTTCGCGCTGACCGCGCGCCGTCCTTTCACGTCGGCGCCGTGCGCCTTTGTTCGAGCCGACCATGAAACTGCTGCAGAAACTCACCGACAACGACACCGTCAAGGCCCTCGGCCCGGGCCTCATCACGGGCGCCGCCGACGACGACCCGTCCGGCATCGCCACCTACTCGCAGGCAGGCGCGCAGTTCGGCTTCAACATGCTGTGGACGCTCGTGCTGACGTATCCGCTGATGGTCGGCATCCAGCTGGTATCGGCTCGCATCGGGCTCGTGACGGGGCGCGGGCTCGCGGCCAACATCCGCCGCGCCTATCCGCCGGCGCTGCTGTACTTCATCGTGCTGTTGCTGCTGGTGGCAAATATCGTCAACATCGCCGCGGACGTGGCGGCGATGGGCGAAGCGCTGCGCCTTGTGACGGGCTTCGGCTCGGCCCACCTGTTCTCGCTGGCCTGCGGCTTCCTGTGCCTGACGTTGCAGGTGTTCCTGCCCTACCGCGTCTACGTGCGCTACCTGAAATGGCTGACGCTCGGACTGCTGGCGTATGTCGGCACCGTCTTTGCCGTGCAGATGCCGTGGCGCGACGTGGCCGTGGCGACGGTGATGCCCCATTTCACCTGGGACCGCACGTCCATCAGCCTGATCGTCGCCATCTTCGGCACGACCATTTCGCCGTACCTGTTCTTCTGGCAGGCCTCGCAGGAAGTCGAGGAATTACGCGACACGCGTACCGAGTCACTGCGCAAGGCGCCGGCGTTCGCCGCGAAGCACCTGCGCCGCATCAAGCTGGACACGTTCATCGGCATGGCGTTTTCCAACCTGGTCGCATTCTTCATCATCCTGACGGCCGCCGCGACGCTCGGCGTGCATGGCATCACGGACATCCAGAGCTCGGCGCAGGCGGCCGAGGCGCTGCGCCCGATTGCCGGCGAATTCGCATTCGTCATTTTCGCGCTCGGCATCATCGGCACGGGCATGCTGGCCATTCCCGTGCTGGCCGGTTCGGCGGCCTACGCCGTCACGGAGAGTTTTCGCTGGACCAATGGCCTGGACATGAAGGTGCTGGAGGCGCGCGAGTTCTACGGCATCATCTCGCTGGCAACGATCGGCGGCATGGCCCTGAATTTCGCGCCCATCGATCCCATCAAGGCGCTGATCTGGTCGGCCCAGATCAACGGCGTCATTGCCGTGCCGATCATGGTGGTCATGATGCTGCTGGCGCATAACCCGGCCGTCATGGGCCGCTTCACGCTGTCGCGCCGGCATACGTTCTTCGGCTGGCTGGGCGTGGCCGTGATGGCCGTGGCGGTGGTGGCGATGTTTGCCACGAGCTGAACGATACCGAGATTGCACGACAATATCGCGACAGATCGATGACACCGTTTGTTTAGACTTCCCAGCTTTCCACTCACCGCCGGGAGTCCACGATGAACACAACGTATCAAACGCAACCCATCCCTGCCCGCGTTGGCATCGTCTGGATCAAGCTGGCCGTGCTGTATCTGCTGCTGGGCGTGGGGATGGGCATCATGATGGGCGCCAGCCAGAACTTCACGTTGCGCCCCGTCCATGCGCACCTCAACCTGCTGGGCTGGACAACGCTGGCGCTGGCCGGTGTCATCTATTCGGTGTTCCCCCGCGCGGGCAGCAGCATGCTGGCGCGTGTGCATTTCTGGACGATGAACGTGGCGCTGCCCGTGATGATGCTGGCGCTGGCGTATCTGCTGGTCACTGGCGACAGGGCGGCCATCCCGTTCCTGGGCGCGGCCGAGATCCTGGCCGCCGTCTCCGTGCTGTCGTTCGCGGCCAACCTGTTCCTGAACCTGCGCGACGACTGACGGGGGCGGCGATGATGCGAGACGACATGCTTTGGCCCAGGGTGGCCCTGCTGTACCTGCTGGTGGGTGCCGGCGTCGGCATCGTTCTGGGCATCGACGCCGATGGCGCGCGGCCGGTCCAGATCGACCTGTTCGGCTGGGCGTTGTTCGCCCTGGCGGGCGTCGTTTATGCCGTCTTCCCGCAGGCGGGCCTGGCCGCGCTGGACAAGATCTACTTCTGGCTGCTCAACCTGGCGCTGCCCGGCACGATGCTGGCGCTGGCGCACCTGCTGACCGGGGCGGCCACGCCTGGCATCGCGCAGACGCTGATCGTCGTCGCGCTGGCCGCCGCATTTAGCGTCAACCTTTGCGTCAACCTTTGCGCCAACTAGTCGCCAACCTGCGCCGGCGATCGCCGTGAATTACTTCAGCCAGCCGCGGTGGCGGAAATACAGGAACGGCGCGATGGCGCTGGTGATCATCAGGCCGAGCGACCAGGGGTAACCATAGGTCCAGTTCAGCTCCGGCAGCAGCTTGAAGTTCATGCCGTAGACGCTGGCGATCAGCGTCGGCGGCAGGAAGGCCACGCTGGCCACCGAGAAGATCTTGATGATCTTGTTCTGATTGATGTTGATGAAGCCGACGGTGGCGTCCATCAGGAAGTTGATCTTATCGAACAGGAACGACGTGTGGCCATCCAGCGATTCGATGTCGCGCAGGATCTGGCGCGCTTCCTCGAACTGCTCGGAATTCAGGAGGCGCCCGCGCATCAGGAAACTGACAGCGCGGCGCGTGTCCATCATGTTGCGGCGGATCCGGCCATTCAAGTCTTCCTCGTGGGCGATGGCGGACAGCGCGTCGGCCGCGTCCTTGTCGGTAAACTCTTCCTGCAGCACGCGGCCCGAGACTTCTTCCAGGTTCTGGTAGATGCCTTCCAGCGCGTCGGCGGAGTACTCCGCGTCCGTTGCGTACAGATCCAGCAGCACGTCCATGTAATCGGCGATCGAGCCGGGGCGCGAGCGGGCGCGCATGCGCACGAGGCGGAACACGGGCAGGTCGTCCGTATGGACGGAGAACAGCATTTTCTTGGCAAGAATGAACGCGACGGTGACGATGCGGGACGGGCCGTCGTCTTCTTCCAGCAGGAAGTCCGTGCGCAGGTGCAGGTCGCCGTTTTCCGCTTCGTAGTAACGCGCGGAGGCTTCGATGTCCTTGACTTCGTCTTCGCCCGGCAGGATCACGCCGTACATCGTCTTGACCCAGGCGCGCTCGTCGTCGTTCGGGTCCGTCAGGTCGACCCAGACCGGCGCCACTTTTTCAAGGTCTTCGCGCGTCTCGATGGGCACCTGGTTGAGCCGGCCATTTTGTAAAACGAATACATTGATCATAGGCACACTCTCAGCCGGGTGGGTCAGACGCACAACGCGCAAAAGTCAAAACAGCGCAAGTGTACCCGCAAAGGCTGGCGCCAGACCATACCGCCCGGCTACTTTTTGTGCCTCCAGCTTAGAAATACGTCGGCCTTGCCACGGCGGCGGCTCAGGGCAGCTCGGCGGAACCCATCCGCTGCAGGATAATGCCCGTGCGCCGCTTCAGATAATTCGTGTTGCGGTGGGCGTCGTAATAACGCGGATTGGGCAGCATGACGGCCAGTTTTGCCGCCTGCGCCGCGCCCAGTCTGGCCGCCGGAATGCGATAGTAATAACGGGCGGCGGCCTCGGCGCCGTAGATGCCCCGACCGAATTCAACGACATTCAGATAGATCTCGAAAATGCGCTGTTTGTCCATCAGCGCTTCCAGCATGTACGTAATGATTAACTCCTGGCCCTTGCGCAGATAGCTGCGCGAGCCGGACAGGAACAGGTTCTTCGCCAGCTGCTGCGTGATGGTGGAGCCGCCGTGCGTGATCTTGCCCCGCTTGTCGTTGCGCTCGAACGCCTTTTCCAGCGCATCCCAATCGACGCCGTCATGCTCGGAGAAATTCGCGTCCTCGGAAGCGATAATGGCCCGCTTCAGGTTTTTCGAGATGCGCTCATACGGTACCCACTGCTGGCGGATCACGGCATTCGGATCTTTTTCGCGCATCGCCGACTGCTGCTGGCGCATGAATGCCGTCATCAATGGATTATGGTCGACCCACCACCAGATCTGGACGAAAAAATAGGCCTGCACGGCCAGAAAAATCGCGATCGGTAAGATAAACAGCCATTTGAGCCAGGCCCAGCGGCCCGGTCGTTTTGTTGTTGTCATAGTTTTTGACGCATGGATTGCAAAACCGCCGCCGTTTCCGGACGCACGCCGCGCCAGCCCAGGAACGCTTCCGCGGCCTGTTCGACCAGCATGCCCAGGCCGTCACGCGGCACGGCGCCTTCCGCCTCGGCGAAGCGCAGGAACACGGTCGGCTCCTTGCCGTACATCATATCCAAAGCCAACGTTCCCTGGTGGAAAATCGACGCCGGGAACGGCGGCAGCGCCGCCTGCAGGCTGGCCGATGTTGCGTTAATGACGATATCGAACTCGCCCGCGATCTCGGCAAAGCCACCCGCCGACAGCACATCGGCGCCGCCCAGCGCGGCAAACTGCTGCACCAGCGCTTCAGCAGTCGCCACCGTGCGGTTGGCGATGTGCAGCGCCTGCGGCCGGTGTTCCAGCAGCGGCAGCACGGCGCCGCGCGCGGCACCGCCGGCGCCCAGCAGCAGCACCCGCTTGCCGGTGATCGTGGCACCTGCGTTCTGTGTGATGTCGGCCACGAGGCCGGCGCCGTCCGTGTTGTCGCCCGTGATGCCGTGCTCGTCGAACAGCAGCGTGTTGACGGCGCCGGCCGCCTGGGCGCGGATCGTCAGCGCACTGGCCAGCTTGTGCGCTTCCAGTTTAAAAGGCACGGTGACGTTGGCGCCCTTGCCGCCCTCGGCGATGAACGCGCGAACGGCGTCGGCGAAACCGTCGACGGGGGCGAGGCGCTTGTCGTAGACCAGCTGCTGGCCCGTCTGCGCGGCAAACGCGGCGTGGATGTCGGGCGACTTGCTGTGGGCAATCGGGTTGCCGAAGACGCAGTAACGGTCCATGGTTGTGTCCTTAGTTAGCGCTGTTCAGGTCGGCTTCGAGCCGCTGCTCGCGGGTGAACTTGAAGCGCGTGATGATGACCCACAGGTCGTCCTTGTCGCTCGACAGCATATTGGGCGGGAATTTGCCGAACGGCGACGCGCGCCGGACGATGTTGATGGCGGCATCGTCCAGCGCCGGATTGCCGGAACTGGTCTGCACCTTGATGCCGCCCTCCTTCATATATAAGGTGCCGTCCTGGAAGATGGGAATCTGCAGCACCAGCTCGCCATACAGCTTGCGGCCGTTCTTCTGCGGGAAGTTCAGGGTGCCGATGTCCTCGACCTTGCGCTGGAACTGCTTGTAGTACATCGCATAGCCCACCTGCTGCGTGCTGGGGGTGATGTAGGTACGGCGCGGGCGCTTGTTCTCGTCCTCGATGCGCTGCGTGATTTCCGCCGCCATGCGGGCGATGGCCTTGCTGCTCTCGACCAGGTCGGCGCCGCTGGGCACGGGGTCCGGCTTCTTTTCCTCGGCGACGGGCGCGGCGCGATACGGCGTCTTCTTCACCTGCGTCATCAGCGCTTCCTGCTTCGCCTGCAGCTCCTCGATGCGCTTCTGCGCGGCCTTGATGCTGTCGCCATCCTCCATCCGGTGCATGTCCGGCAGCGGCGACTTCGAGCGGCCCTTGTCCGCATTGCCGCCGCCTTCCAGGTTTGCCTGCGCCAGCGCTTCCGCCTTCAGCGGTTTGTTCGCGTGCTTGGCGTTGACGAGGATGACCTCCAGCGTGGGATCGGTCGGCGCGATCCTGAACGCCTTGGGCGCCGCAAAATGCACCGCCAGCATCGCCGCATGCGCCGTCACGGAAACGGCAAGGGCGATCATCAGGAACCGGTTTTCTTGAAGAGACTTCACAGGCAGCTAGGGCAACGCGAGGCAGAATGCGCCATTCTACCCGCCAAAAACCCGGGACAGACCCGGGTTTCCAGGAAATTGTTTCCTAAAATCGGGGACTGTCCCGTTTTTTGGCAACCTTTGCTCAAAACAGGGGTCTGTCCCGGGTTTAAAACCGGTGCCAGGCTCCATTTATTTACAGGAGCCTGTCACCGGTTTTTTTTCAGTTCGCCGGCGGCTGCTCCGCTTCGTCCGCCAGCTCGGCCACTTCGGCTTTCTCGTCGGCCGGCTGGTCCGGGTCCGGCACCAGTTCCGGCACCGTTTCGCCGGACAGCACTTCCTCTTCTTCCGCCTCGTCGAAATCGACATCGCCCGCCGGTGCCTGGTCCGTTGCGACCTCCAGCAGGCGCGTTTCGATCGACAGGTCCACTTCGTCCCAGCGCAGCACGTCGAGCTTGACGGCGGCGCCGCGCGCGACGGACGGCATGCCCGGCAGGCGGATGATCAGCGGGATCTCCGTCAGGCGCAGCACTTCGTCCTTCAGCACGACGGCATCGACCTGCTTCGCATCGTGCTGGCCCAGCCAGCGCAGGCACCAGTAACGCTCCATGTTCGCCTGGAAGTCGGCGTAGGCGGCGTAAGCGGCGTCGAATGCGGAGACGATGGCGAACAGATTGCTGTCCTTGTGCTTGAACGGCGCGACCAGCGGGGCCATGACGCCCTTCTCGGCGACGGCCAGGATCTGCCACTGGTTGACGAGGTCCGTATAGCGGCGCAGCGGCGACGTGCTCCAGGCGTACTGGTCGACGCCAAGCCCCTGGTGCGGCGCAGCGTGCGTCACCATGCGCACCTGCATCTTCGCGTTCCAGCCGCCCACGCCCTGCCCCTGGCTGCGGTAGATGCCCGGCACGCCGTGGTCGTGCATCAGTTTGCCCCACGTGCTGTTGGCAAAGATCATCAGCTCGGCGACGATCTTGTCCAGCGGCGCGCCGCGCTTGCGGCGCGAGATCGTGACGACGTCGTCCTCGACATAGAAATTGAAGTCGACGCGGTTGTTCTGCTCCGGCTTCAGGCCGAACGCCTCGCGCTTGACCATGCGGCCCGCTTCCAGGTGGCGCGCCCAGCCCCACAGCAAGGTCAGTTCGGCCTTGCGCGGATAGTCGCCCTCCCCGCTCGCCAGCGTCTCTTCGTTGACGACGTCATCGAGCTCGTTGTGGCGCAGGTTGTTGGCGATGGGGACGAGCTCCGCGCGCGTCTCGGTGGAGACGACGGACCAGTCGGACGGGTCGAGCGTCGCATACAGCGACAGCGCCGGGCAGGTCTTCCCTTCGGCCAACGTGAACGCGTTGACGATGGAATCCGGCAGCATCGTGATCTTGTCGCCCGGCATATACACGGTGGACATGCGCGCGCGGGCGATCTTGTCGATGGCGTCATCCGGCTTGATGCCCAGGCCTGGCGCGGCGATGTGGATGCCGATGCGCACCTTGCCGTCCGGCTGGTGCACGACGGAGAACGCGTCGTCGATTTCCGTCGTCGTCACGTCGTCGATGGAGAACGCCTCGACGTCGGCCACCGGCAGGCCGGCCGGCGCGGACGGTACCGCCACGTCCGGGAAGCCATGCCCTTTCGGGAAATTCTCGAACAGGAACTTCGCCATGTGCAGGTCCTTGGCGGAGTCGACGCCGCCGACGGCCAGCATCAGCCGCGCCGGCGTCGTGTGCAGTTCGTTGCAGGCCGCGTCCAGCGCCTTGTACTCGATGGTGTTCTTGTCCGGCTTGAACAGCAGCTGCTGGACGATGTTCTGCATCGACGCCGGCAGCACATTGGCTTTTAGCTCATCCACGTAACCCTGCTGGATGACGGCCTGCTGCTTTTTCTTCTCGATGCCCGCCAGCGCGGCCTTTAACGTCTGTTCCGGCGCCGCCTTGTAGCGGCCGCGCCCCTTCTTGTGAAAATAGATGGGCGCCGAGTGCAGGGTCAGGATCAGGCCCGCCGCCTCGTGCGGCAGCGGCGCGTGGCCGAAGTATTCCGCGCCCAGCTCCGCGAAGCCGAATTCCTCTTCGCCGGCCACTTCCCACAGGAAGTCGAGATCGACATCGGCCGCCACGGCTTTGGCCTGCTCCAGCAGCACTTCCGGCGCGGGCTTCTCGTACTGCAGCAGCACGTCGCGCGACTTCACCTTGCTGCGTTTACCGCTGGCCAGCTCCACCTGATAGGCCTCGCCAGCCTGGGACAGCACGGTTCCGACCTTGAAATCGCCGGATTCTTCAAAAAAGACATTCATGTTTATCTCGTATTCAGTGTTCGGGGGACCAGCTGCGTGACGGGCGGCAGGAACACCTCCGTCACCAGCAGCGTGCCCTGGCGCCGCCGGTACAGGCAGCGCCGTGCATACAGCAATTGTTCTTCCGCGCGGGTCGCGCCATTGGCGGCCAATGCCGCCCGCGCGCGCAATGCCAGCGGATGACTGTCGCGCAGCCGCGCATATTCCAGGGTACCGCGCCGCACGCGCGGATCGCCGAACAGCGTCGTCCCCAGCGAGCGTTCGCCCAGCGCGGAAAACAGCGGCCAGTCGGTGGCGTCGGCACTCATCGGTACGACGGTGTGGGCATACACCACGGGCGTATTATCACACCGCAGCAGCACTTCCCTTTCCCAGACGCGCCCGGGCCGATGCAGGCCGATGGCGCGCGCCTCGTCCGACAGGCACGTGGCCACGTGCTGGTGCAGCACCTGCACGCGGAACGTGTCGCTGTGGCGTTTCAGTTTCGCCGTCAGCGAACCGCCGCCCGTCAGCCAGTGGCGCAAATCGTGCGGCGCGTTGACGGCCAGGACATGGCCCATCCAGTTGGCCTGGCGCAGCGAGCGTTCCCTCATGCGGCGCCGTGCACGTGGCCGAACGCCAGCACCTCGTCCACGTACTGCGCGAATTCACTGATGCCATGGTCGCTGCCGTCGATGACGTGCTGGCGCGCGCCCGCATAGTGGGCCACCATCGTGCGGTAATCCAGGACTTCGTCGCCCGTCGCCGCGATCAGGAAGTAGCGCTCCGGCCGCGTGATGGCCGGCACGGCAAACGCGCGCAGCTCGTCGATGTATTCGCGCCTGAACTCGAACGGTTCGTCGCTGTGGTACATCGTCGTCACGCCCACGTATTTTTCCAGGTCGAGCAGCGGCGTCACGGCAGGGTTGAGCAGCACGGCGCGGCAGCCCAGCTGCTCGGCCATCCACGTGGCGTAATAGCCGCCCAGCGACGAGCCGACGATGCACAGCTCCTGCGCCGGCACGTGCGCCACCAGCGCAACGGCCTGCTCCATCGCCAGCCTTGGCGATGCGGGCAGCTGCGGCGCGACGAATTCGTCCGCGCGGCCCAGCGCCGCCATGCGTTCGGCCAGCAATCGCCCCTTCATCGACAGGGGCGACGAGCGGAACCCGTGTAGATAGAGAATCATCCTGCCAGCGCGTCGAGCAGTTTCTGGTGCACGCCGCCAAAGCCGCCATTGCTCATGACGACGACGTGATCGCCAGGACGCGCCTGCCCCACGACGGCTTTCACCATCAGGTCCAGGTCCTCGTACGCCGAGGCGGTCGCGCCCATCGGCGCCAGGGCGGAAGCCAGGCTCCAGCCCAGCGATTTTTCGCTGCCGAAGCCGAACACCAGGTCCGCATCCGTCAGGCTGCCGGGCAGCGCGTCCTTCATCGCCCCCAGCTTCATCGTGTTCGAACGCGGTTCCAGCACAGCCAGGATTCGCGTGTCCGGGCCCAGCTTCTGGCGCAGGCCGCCCACGGTGGTGGCGATTGCCGTCGGGTGGTGGGCGAAATCGTCATAGACCGTCACGCCCTTCGCCATGCCGCGCACTTCCATGCGGCGCTTGACGCTCTCGAATTTCGCCAGCGCCTGCGCCGCCTGGGCGATCGGCACGCCCACATTGCGGGCGGCAGCAATGGCGGCCAGCGCGTTGTTGCGGTTATGCCTGCCCGTCAGCTTCCAGTCGACGGTGCCTTCGAACTGGCCGTTGAACAGCACGTCGAAGCTGCCGTCCGGGTGTTCCTTCATCGTCCAGTTGCTGCCGGCGCCGCCGAACGTTTCCTTCTCGCTCCAGCAGCCGCGCCGGATCACGCGCTGCAGCGACTCCTCGTCGCCATTGACGACGACGCGGCCAATGCCGGGCACCGTGCGCACCAGGTGGTGGAACTGGGTTTCGATGGCGGCGAGATCCGGGAAGATGTCCGCGTGATCGTATTCCAGGTTGTTCAGGATGGCCGTCTTCGCGTGGTAGTGCACGAACTTGCTGCGCTTGTCGAAGAAGGCCGTATCGTATTCGTCGGCCTCGATGACGAAGAATTCGGAATCGGCGCCCGGACCGGACAGCCGGGCCGACACGCCAAAGTTCATCGGCACGCCGCCGATCAGGAAGCCCGGCGCATAGCCCGCGTCCTCGAGGATCCATGCCAGCATGGCCGACGTCGTCGTCTTGCCATGCGTGCCCGCCACCGCCAGCACCCACTTATGGCGCAGGATATGCTCGCCGATCCACTGCGGCCCGGAGACATAGGGCAGGCTGCGGTTCAGGATTTCCTCCACCAGCGCATTGCCGCGCGAGACCACATTGCCGATCACGTACAGGTCCGGGTTCAGGTTGACCTGGTCCTTGTCGAAGCCCTGGATCAGTTCAATGCCCTGGGCTTCCAGCTGGGTACTCATCGGCGGATATACGTTGGCGTCGCAGCCCGTCACCTTGTGGCCGGCTTCCTTTGCCAGCACGGCCAGGCCACCCATGAAGGTGCCGCAAATGCCGAGTATGTGGATATGCATGATGGTCGCGGTCAATATAATAAATACAGGAACGGGATTTTACCCGACGCGCGGGTTTTTTCCGGTTCAGCGTATGATCACGCCTATGATGGCAAACCAATATGACGACATCGCGCAGCTGCGTGCCCGCATCGCCACGCTGGCGGCACGCATGGTGGCGCAGGACGGCGCCGACTACGCCAGCGCGAAACGCAAGGCGGCCTTCCAGCTGCTGGGCGAACAGGCCAACGCCAAGCGCGACCTGCTGCCCGACGACGTGCAGATCGACGAAGAGGTCCGGCAGTACCACGCACTGTTCAATGCGGACACGCAGCCGGCGCGGCTGCGGCATCTGCGCACCGTGGCGCTGGAAGTCATGGAGCTGCTGGCCGAGTTCAACCCGTTCCTGACGGGCGCGGTATTGAACGGCACGGCCGGCGAGCATGACGACATCCGGCTGCAACTGTTTGCCGACAGCGCCAAGGAAGTGCAGATCTACCTGCTGAATAAAAACGTGGAAATCGAGATCAGCGAAAGCGACCATTTCAAGGGCGCCCGCCACGATCCCGTCGAGACGGTCAGCTTCCTGTACCGCCAGGAAGGCGTGCACGCGGAACTGTACGAGTACCACGACCTGCGCGGCGCCAGAAAACAGCGCAGCGGCGACCGGCCCACCCGGATCGACATCGCCGAACTGCGCGCTCTATTAATATCCGACACCCCTCCTGAACAATGAATAAAAAGCATCTGTTTGCTTACGGCATCGTCGCCGTGCTGTTTGCCGCGTCCGGCTTTCTGGTCGGTGGCAAGCTGAAGCCGGCGCCGGAGCCGATGACCTTCAAGCCCGCGCCGGGCGGCGGCGGATCTGCGCCGCTCGCCAGCGAGCCTGCCGGTCCGGTCGCAAATCTGTTCGCGCAGACCATGCCGGACGACAAGGGCACGCAGCAGGCGCTGGCCCAGTGGCGCGGCAAGCCGCTGCTGGTGAACTTCTGGGCGCCGTGGTGCGCACCGTGCGTACAGGAAATGCCCGAATTGTCCCGCCTGCAAACGGACGGTAAACACAAGGACCTGCAGGTGATCGGCATCGGCATCGATACGCCAACGAACATC
>Ga0265798_10000674_pt1 | contig 55612 bp, 56 predicted proteins | sample P3T30metagenome_FD_192430 | JGI IMG/M metagenome (GOLD analysis project Ga0265798, IMG submission 192430) | Plant litter microbial communities from East Loma Ridge, Irvine, California - P3 T30 | ecosystem: Environmental > Terrestrial > Plant litter > Unclassified | place: USA: California... | reverse complement strand
GCTGCATGCCAAGATTGCGAACCGCAGAAATAACTTTTTGCACCAACTCAGCACCGCCCTGGTTCGCAGGCACGGTGCTATCTTTGTCGGAAATGTGAACGCGGCCGGCCTGGCCAAGACTCGGATGGCAAAATCCGTGCTCGACGCAGGCTGGTCGACGTTCCGAACCATGCTGCAGTACAAGTCCGATGACGCAGGCGTGTGGTTCGAAGAAATCAACGAAGCCTATTCAACCCAGACCTGTTCTGCGTGCGGTTCGCGCAGCGGCCCGAGAGGGCTGCAGGGTCTTGGAATAAGGGAGTGGACTTGCTCAGAGTGTGGCGTTGCGCATCAGCGCGACGTCAACGCTGCAAGGGTCATTCTCGCGCGCGGACATGCGCGTCTCGCAGGAGGAATCCCCTTCCTTTCCGCGTAAGCGGCAGCCGCAAGGCTGAGGTGGGGGAGGATGTCAATCGCAGCAGTAGTTTTTTTGGTTGTGGTTTTAGCCACGTTTAGGGCTTGAATATCGGGAATGACATCGACGAACGGCAGGAAAACTTCTTTTGAGCGCAGCCTGCGGGCGGTTGCGGCAGGGTATCGCTCTCGCGGCCCGTTTGTGGGTCCTGACCGCTGAACCACCGGTGTTAGCGGCTCACGAAGAATCGGCGGCCGTGCTTTCGGTCAAGGGCCGAACGCCGGCGGCTCGTGCGGTAGAGAGTTCTATACCCATTCTTGCCGGCATTGAGGCTCACCAAATAACTCACCAATAACTATGATTTCCCTGCTAACGACTCTATTTCCGATAGCCCTCGGGGTGGTCCTTGTACTCGCGGTGGTGTACTTCGGTGGCAAGTTAATTTGGACTTTAAGAGTGCTGGGCAAGCTGCTGCAGTGCCTATGGAAGAGCCTATGGCCCTGGTAATGCGTGCCCTCGGGGCCGCCGCGATGACGGAGGGGTGGCGTTTTCGCCTTGCCGCTTCAGGTGTACAGCCCGGGAAACGATTTCGCATCTGGTGGCTATACAGGGCTGGCCAACAATATTAGAGGATTCATCATGAGTATCAATGCCCTGGGTTTCGCACTGGTTATGGGTGTGCTGTTCGCGCTGGGAGACTGGGCCGCTATGGCCTTGGCATCCCGCCGTAGCCCTGTTACCGGAATTGTCACCTGGCTCGTGCTGGTCGGACTTCCCGCCGTCCTGCTGTGCGTCCTGAGCTGGAAAGTTGCCGGCGTCGCACTCCTGGTGAGTCTTGCCCTCTCCGGCGCCGCCTCCTACCGGAAGACCCGTCACCTGCGCCGGCGCGCCTATTCCTTCGCCCCGGCACCAGTTCTGCATTCTCGTTCGTAACCGCAGTTCTTAGCTTCTTCAGACCGCGCACACCTCCCCAGGTGCTGCGCGGTTCGTTCATCTAAAAAGGGTCGCTATACAGGCCAGTAACCGCAACAGCCCGTGCTTGGCCATGCGGCCCCAATTACCAGGAACTTTCTACTAAGAGGAAACCATCATGATGACTCCCATCGCAATCGTTATCGCCGTCGTCTACGGCATCGTGCTCACCATCGCAGACATCTTCGCCATGAAGGCTGGCGAACGCTTCGGACGTTCCCCAGGCATTGCCTTCTGGTGCATCAGCGTTGCGCTGCCATTTCTGGTCGTCCTGGTGCTCGCGCCGCGACACGCCATCCTCGCTGCGGCCGTCTCGGTGGTACTCTCGGGCGCCATCCATAAAAAGCGCCTGTACGACCTGAACAAGAAATCCAAGTTCCTGACGGATTCAACGCAGAAGTGCGTAGTGGCGTAACCGCGTAGGCTGCCCTAAGCATTGCGCATCTGCCATCAATTCATGACCGCACCTACCTTCCCGGTTCGTGCGGTTTTAACTTGCGGGTCGCTATACCTCGTAGGTTCATTTCAAGTGATTTCCCTCGATAAGGATTTTCCCATGGATTTCAGCTTCATTGCATTCAGCATCCTGTTTGCAATCGCCTTGTCGCTTTGCGACATCCTCAGCACCGAAGTGCGCCTGCGCTATGGTTACCGCAAGGGCCTGGCATGCTGGATTGGCATCGTTGCAGTCCCAATTGTCGTCATGCTGTTCCTGATGACGTATCTGGCGCTCCTGGCCATGGCAATCTCCGTTGCCCTGTCCGGAACCATCTTCCTGGTCCGTCGCCGTGTTCTTCGCATCCCGATGCCGCCCGAACGCGAGTTCAATCACTAAATTAGTCGCTCCCAAGCACATGCTTCGCGGGATGGCCCCGCATTTTTGAATAATCATTATTCAATAAACCGCACGCACCTTCTTAGGTCCGTGCGGTTTTCGTTTGTACCTGTATTGAAGTTGTATCTCCAGTCAAAAACGCAAGCTGTAGCCCCGTAATGGCTAAGAAGAGGTCCTATACCTTATTCGAGTCGGCCGGTCCGACACCAATGTTTGAACTTATCAATGACTACTCTTGCTCGCCGCCGCGTTACCTGTGCCATCCTTTCTGTCTTGATGACCGTGCAGCCGGTTATGGCTGCTGAGATGGTCTACCGCTTTCCGCTGGTGCGCGGTACGGGCGTCCCTTTGCCTCCCAAGCCACCTAAGCCGCCTGGTGTTGGTAACGGCGTCGTCGACGCCGGCAGTGACCCGGTGTACGTTGACCTGCAGCTTTCACCTTCCAATTTGCGTTTTGAGGTAGGCGGCGGCATGCCTTTGGAGCCAAAGTCGAGCCTGCTAACCAACATGGGGACAGGGCCTGCAGCGCTCGCGCCTATTACGTCACCCGGCGACTTTCAAGTAACGCACGATTGCCCCTCGGTTCTTGAGGCGGGTGCGGCTTGCGCCATCTCGGCGGTGCCATCTTCGAACGCGGGCGATGTTGAGCAAGGGCTGACGCTCGCTGCTGCCGATGCGGAATCAGTCACCTTATCCCTGTCGAGCTTTGTTCAGCCGCCGGCGGTCCCGGCACCCCGGCTGTCGATGACCCCGGACCTAATCCAGATGGGCACGACCGACCCGGGCACGACCCTGTACGGAAGCACGACCATTTCCAATGTCGGCAAGGGTCCCGCGTCGCTTACGGCGCTTACCCAAAAACGCAACGGGTTCGACATCTCGACGGACTGCCCGGCGCAGCTCATGCCTGGCGCGTCATGCACCGTTACTGCTCAGTTCTCATCGTTCACTCCTAGGACGCATAGCTTCTCCCTCAACATTGCCTCGACGACGGGCGCCTCGCTGGGCTATGCCACGTTCATCGCAACGGTTCGCAGTGCCCCGGCATTGTCGCCAGAACTGCAGCTGACGCCATCGTCGCTCACCTTTGACCTGTTGGCCCCTGGCGCGACGTCGACCCAACGCACAAAGCTGACCAACCGTGGAACCGTGCCGGCCGAGCTTACCGACTTCTCCTCAAGCGACGATTTCGCCGTCAGTCACAACTGCCCGAGTACGCTGGCCGTTGATGCTTCATGTGACGTCCAGGCGACGTTCAGGGCACGCATCGAGGGGTCCCGTCCTGCATTCGCCTCGCGCATTGGCGCCCAGGACAAAAAGAGTGCACAGCTGTACCTTCAGGGCGCGGTTACCGGCGTGAATCGCGCGCCTGCTGCCATGCCCGAGCGCCTTGACTTTGGTAGCCTGCCTGCTGGCGAGCGCAAGACATTGACGGCCAGCCTGACAAATCGAGAGAGCGCAACGATGACGCTCAAGGCTATCAATGTCGAATACGCTCCGGACGTGCTAACCCAGGCCAATGATTGTGGGACTCAGTTGGCACCAGGCGCCAGCTGCACTGTGTCAGTGACGTTTGCTCCCACGACTGCAGCCAGCTATACCGGCCGCCTCAAGGTCGAACTCGAGAGCGGCCAAGTTGGTTCTATCCCTCTGACGGGGACGGGCCAGAAAGCCACTCTGACGGTCGGCTCCACGAAGCTGGACTTCGGTGCTGTCATGATGCCGGGCAGCTCGGCAGTGCAGGGCCTCGCCCTTATCAACAGCGGCAATGTGCCGTTGACCGGTCTGGCACTGTCCAATCCGGATAACCGGTTGGTCATCGACTACGGCGACTGTCGGGATACCCTGGACGCCAAGGCATCATGCGTCCTGAAGGTGAAGTATGCGCCTGACAGCTTCGGCGTATTCTCGGGCGCCCTGGGTGTTCGCTCAGCCAATGGTGGTGACGCTACCGTCTCCTATGACGGCGCAGCCGTACGCGTGCTCGCCTCACCTGAATCGCTGACGTTCCCTTTGACCAAGACTGGCCAGGCTGCGCCAGACCGCTCAATTTCTCTGCGCAATGAAGGCTCGCAGCCTGTACCGTTGACAGGCATCAGTGTCGTTGGCGCGCAGGCGCACTTCAACCAGTCCAATAATTGCGGTGGCGAACTCGCCGGCGGCGCCACGTGCTCCGTAGCGGTTCGCTACAGCCCTGCGTCCGAAGGCAGCCACACGGGTAACGTCGTCGTTGGCGCCTATGGCGCTGTGCTTGCTCAGGTGGGCCTGGCGGGCACCGCTGTGAAGCCAGAGCTGGTGATGTCCGCAACCTCGGTCATGCTGCCAAAAGCATACGTTGGTATGCCATCGGCAACCGTCGATGTCACGCTCAACAACAAAACGGCCGAGCCTATCAGCTTCTCAGGCATGGGCATTGTCACGGGGCAGTCGGATTTCTCCCAATCGAACAACTGCGGAGTCTCGCTGGAGTCGTTGGCAACGTGCACAGTTCGCTTCCAGATGACGCCCTCTAAGGTCGGCGCTGTATCGGGCAGCTGGTCCGTCGTTAGCTCGCTCGGCACGTATTCCATCGCCCTGGCGGGTACCGGCGTAGAGCCGGCCGTTAGCGTGACCCCTTCGTCCCTGGCGTTTGCCAAGGTGGCCATTGGCCAGAGCAAGGTGCTCACTGTTACCGCAACAAACCCGGGCGGCATGCCGATGGCCCTCGATTCGGTGAAGTTGGTGGCGGGCGATGGCATCTTTGAGCAGTCCAACGACTGTGGCACTAGCTTGCCTGCTCAGGGCAGCTGCAGTATTTCGGTGAAGTACACGCCAACCTCAATCAGCAACAATACTGGTCGCATCCAGGTCGCACTCGCCGGCGGTCAATTCACGGAAGTGCCTATGACGGGCGCCGGCGAAGGAGCAGTGCTGGCAGTGGGTCCTGCAAGCGTTGACTTCGGCACTGTGATGCTGCCAGGTGTGACAGCCAAGCGCTCGGTATCCCTCTCAAACAAGGGTAACGCCGTCCTGACGGGAATCGAAATCTCCAAGGCCGACGCACGGCTGTCGGTCGACTCAAGCAAGTGCGGCCCTACGCTAGCGGCCAGCGCATCTTGCGTACTCACTATCGAGTACGCGCCAGGCGCAACCGGCTCTTTTGAAACAAATCTCAAGGTGACCTCGGCCAACGGTGGCGAGGCGACCGTCGCAGTCAAAGGTGCTGCGGTACGTGTGTCGGCCACGCCGACGGCGCTGACTTTCCCCTCGACGTGGGTGGGCCAGTCTGCTGCCGACCAGGCTGTGACGGTCACGAACGAAGGCACTTCGCCTTTGACTATTGACGGCCTGGGTGTAAGCGCAGGTCAGGAACACTTCAACCAGAGCAACAACTGCGGGCCGGCACTGGCGGCCGGCGCTTCGTGCTCGATTCTGGTGAGGTACACCCCGGCTGCCGAAGGCACGCATCAGGGTGCGCTGGCGCTGGTAAGTGCCGGAGTGCCGCTTGTTCAGGTTTCCCTGGCAGGTACGGCGGTCAAGCCAAGTCTGACCCTGTCCCGCGCGACAATCCGATTTGCGGACACGAATGTAGGGACAGGCTCTACGCTTGAAATTGTGACCATCAAGAACCCGAGCGAGCGTGTTGCTGTGTTCTCAAAGGTCGAGGTCGTCCTCGGCCAGGCTGAGTTCACCCAGTCTAATACCTGCGGTGAAGAGCTGGTGCCTGGCGCCAGCTGCACTGTTACGCTCCAGATGACGCCAGCGGAGGCAGCTGCTCGCTCGGGTATCTGGGCCGCTACGACATCGCTGGGAACATTCAGCATTTCGATGACGGGGCAGGGGACCAAGCCTGTTGCTGCCATCGAAGACCCTGAAGCGCTTCCAGGGACGGAACCTACAACTCCGGATACGCCGGATGCGCCGGATACGCCGGATACGCCGGCCGTCCCTGACGAGTACACCCACGTGGGCATCAAGTTCCTGGACACTGAAGTCGGCAGCTCTAGTGCGGTGCGTAATGTCGCGTTCAGCAACCGCGGTACGGGCCCCTTGACGGTCAGCGGCATTTCGATTGTTAAGGGCGCGTCCGACTTCGGGCAGTCGAATAACTGCGGTCAGGTCCTTGCCCCTGGCGCTTCCTGCACCATTGCGCTGCTGTTCACGCCGTCAGAAGCCGGCGCGCGCACGGGTGGCCTTGTACTCATGAGCGAGAGCGAGAACTTCTACTTTGACTTGCAAGGCAAAGCCACGTTTGCCGAAGGCAAGTGGACCCCTGACACGAGCAGTGATTTCGGCCCTGTTGAGAAAGGCACGTTGGCTCAGCGGAGCTTCACGTTCACCAGCACTGGCGATGTGCCGGTACGTGGGCTGGCCACGACGTTGACAGGGGCTGACGTGAGCATGACGTCCAACACTTGCGGCACCGAAGCGGCTCGCATCAATCTCGGACGTAACGCAACTTGCAAGGTCACAGTGCGCTTTGCGCCAACCGCGTACGGACCTCTGGTAGCGTCGTTGGTCGGCAAGGGCAATCTGGCCACGGGTCCAGCAGTCTTGAGTCTGACCGGCGAGTCGCCGGCGCCCGAGTTGAAATTCGGCGATGCCCCGAGCGGAGATTTCGGTGTCCAGGAAATGGGCTCAGTCGCCCCTCGCACGTACACGTTGCGCAATACCGGCAAATTCAATGACACCTTGGAGGCGATGCCGTCGTTCGCCAATACAGGCTTCACCTACCAGGGTGGCACTTGTGCTGCAGGGCTGGTATTGATGCCCGCAGGAGCTTGTACCGTCATCGTTGCCGCTGATGCCTCGAAGGCAGGAGAGTTTGCGGCCTCAATGCCTTTCCGGTCGGCCAAGGGTGGCGCCGCTTCTCTTTCACTCACCAGTGTCGTGAAGTTGAAGACCCCAGCGCTAGGTGAGTTCAAGGTGCCGTCCAAGACCTTTGGTGCTGCTCCCTTCACCCTGACGCCTCCTAGCTCGGACAGCCCCGGCGTGTTCGTCTACACCAGCAGCAATCCTGACGTTGCGACCATCGACGGTGACCAGCTCACCGTGACAGGGCTGGGAACGGCGACTATCTCGGCCGTCCAGCAGGCAGCGGGCAGCTACACGGCAAGTGCCAAGCTGGATGCGTCGTTTGTCGTCCCTAAGGGTGCGCCGACCATCGAATTCACCATTCCTGCTCAGGTGTTCAACCTCAATCCAATTGAGGCTGCTCCTGTTCAGCTTGCCGCTACTTCGAACAGCCCTGGAGCTATGAGCTACGCCAGTAGCCTTCCTGCTCGTGCATCGGTATCCGGTAGCACCGCAACGCTTCACGGGACCGGCCCTGTGACCATAACGGTTACGCAGGCCGAAACGGCGATGTTCCTGGCAGGCACCAAGACTGCGACGCTTCAAGTTACAGCTCCAGGAAGCACACTCATTGCGGCAGGTGTTGCCTGGGCTCCGTTGGGTCCGGCAATGTACTGGTCCTCGGCCAATAGTTCATGCGAGAGCATGGTGGTCGGCGGCCGGGATGACTGGCGCCTGCCAACTCGCGCTGAGCTGAAGGCGTTGTACGCCAATGCGACACAGGTGCCAAGCTGGTCCTTCGTGTGGTCAATTGAGAAGAGCCCGTCCGGGCACTATGCAATGGCTTCGTCCTACCAGGCTGGACTGGACGCGGGAGATACTACAGGAAGCGTTTTCCGGACATGTGTACTGGCCCCGTCTGTCGCGCCAACTGTGGGTAGTTTTAGCGTGCCGTCCAAAACTTATGGTGTTTCGCCATTTGCAATCCAGGCGCCGACTTCCAACAACTCTGCCGCGTTCGTCTACACCAGCAGTAATCCCGACGTGGCGACTATCTCGGGTAGCATGTTGACGGTTACCGGCATTGGCTCGGCAACCATCACCGCCATTCAGCCGGCATCGGGTCTGTATGGTGCGAGCCCTGTCTTAAGTACGACGTTCACCGTTACGAAAGGGGCTCCAACGATGGCGTTTAGCGTTCCAAACCCAGTAGTGAACCTTTCTACAGGTACTGCGCCCCCATTTAAGCTGGCGGCTACTTCGAGCAATCCAGAGCCAATCACTTACGTCAGCAGCGCACCTGCGATTGTTTCGGTGGTGGGCGACATTGCTACTGTCCATTCGCTGGGTTCAGTGACGATTACGGCGAGCCAGCCCGAGTCTCCGTATTTCCTCGCCGGCTCAAAGGCGGTGGTGGTCACATCAGCTGCACCCGACGGTATCCGGCTTGTTGATGGCAAAGCATGGTCGCCCGTATCGGCTAGCAATGTGACCTGGAGCGCCTCTAACACAGCGTGCCAGAACCTGGTTGCCGGCGGCCGCTCGGACTGGCGCCTTCCGACGAGAGCGGAGGTGGCCAAACTGACGACGTCGCCAGAAAGACCAATGTGGGCTTATGTTTGGACGTCCGAGGCCGGTAGTCCAGGAAACCACTACGTGGCCTATGTGTACGGCGGCGGAGCGCTGGATTATCCAGATTCGGGGTCGAGTATCTCACGCACTTGCGTGTTGCCTTAAACGTAGTCCTTAGTACTGGGGGCGCTTAAGCGCCCCCAGTAGTTCTTGCAAATACGGCGTTCTGTGCAGACAAGGTCCTATACTGCCCATGGGAATTCGACGCCCGCTTCTCGCACCCGGCAACGGGTTTGGCAAACGTCGACCAAGGGCCTTCGGCCTGCAGGACAACCACTTCTTCCTTTGCAACCGGCAAAGCGCAAGAGGACAACGCGAGACTCCATTTGGCAAAACTACGCTTTGCCGCATTTGACAAGGACATACCATGTACAAGAACCCACAAACGAGTGACCAGGCCCGTCGTCTGCGTGAAGAGCTGGCGAAGTTTTCGCTGGACCTGCCGCATGCGAAGGCGCTCGAAGTCGTTGCCCGGATGGCTGGCGCGCGCACCCTGCACGTCGCCCAGGCGAAGAACAACGCTGGTGTTCGCATCGCTGACGTCGCTCGCCGCCAGGCAGCTCTCGTGATGTTCGAGACGCTTGGCCGTTTTGAGGGTAACCTCGAGGGGCTGCTCGACGAACTGCGCGCCATCGGCAAGTTGACTGAGTCGGAGAATTACGATGGCGCCGACAAGGCGTACCAAGCAGTGTTTCGCGCTGAAGGTGCGCCGAACCTGCACGGACGCTTTGACCTGCGCGCGGAAGAGATTCCTGACGCATTCGAGGCCCTGGCCAAGGACCTGGCCGGCGTGTTGTCTGACGCGGCCCAGGCGCCGGAGGACGACCCTGAGCACGGTCTCTTTTACGAAGGCCCGATGTTCGACTGGCTGGCAGAAGCGCAGGGCCTGAACGAGGTGCCCGAGGACCAGCGCCAGCGTTACGAGATGACCCTCAAGCAGGGCCGCTCACAGTTCTTCATCGACATCGCGCCCAAGCACAAGGAGCCCGAAGAAATTGAAGGCATGGCGCAGCTCAGTCTCATCGTCGAAATCAGTAATGGTGTGCCCTGCGTGCACCTGACCAACGCGCTTTACTGGGACCAGGTGTTGACGGTCTTTGTGACTGAAGACGGTATGTATCTGCGCCCTGAAGCGGACCTGTATATCCGTACCGGTGCGCCAAGCGAGGAGGCAACTCCTGCACTGGCTCGCATGTATGCGAAAGAGGTGCTGTCCATGCCGCCGGCGAGCCAGATTGGTCGGCATCATGCATGTATCGTCGTCTCTAACCGATTGACCGATGAGTAACCCCATGGAAGGTGCGACTGCACCTTCGCTGTAATTCACGAACCGCCGGGCTCCATGCCTGGCGGTTTTTCTTTGTCATTGACGTTCGCGCCGGTCGCACAAGTAAAAGCCCGCTAAACATCAGCAGGCTCTCGACAGCTGGCGCTGCGCGCCGCGGTTACTGCCGAATCGACCAGTCAAACGCGCCCAGGGCCGCGCGCGCACCATCGCCAATGGCCATGACAATCTGCTTGTACGCAATCGTGGTCACGTCGCCGGCGGCGAATACGCCTGGCACCGACGTCTCGCCGTGGCGGCCGACCTCGATTTCCCCCATCGCGCTCAGCTCGAGCTCGCCCTTGAGCCAGTCCGAATTTGGCAGCAAGCCGATTTGCACGAACACGGCCGCAACCGGGAGCGAGTGCACTTCGCCGGCCGTGCGGTCGGCGTAAGCCAGGCCCGTCATCTTCTCCCCGTTGCCGAGCACTTCCTTCGTCAGCGCGTTGAGCACAACCGTCACGTTCGGCAGCGAGCGCAGCTTGGTCTGCAGGACCGCATCTGCCTTGAGTGCGTCGGCGTACTCAATGAGGGTGACATGTTTGACGATGCCGGCCAGGTCAATGGCTGCCTCGACGCCGGAATTACCGCCGCCAACGACGGCGACAGACTTACCCTTGAAGAGCGGGCCGTCGCAGTGCGGGCAGTACGCGACGCCGCGGCCACGATACTCCTTTTCGCCCGGCACGGTCAGTTCACGCCAGCGCGCGCCGGTGGCCAGGATGATAGCCTTGGAGCGCAAGGTGGCGCCGCTGTCCAAGGTGATGCCGGCCAGGCCGTTCTCGCGCGCCAGCAGTGTTGAAGCGCGTTGCAGCGGCATGATGTCGACTGGGTAGTCGCGCACGTGTTCTTCCAGCGCCATCACCAGCTTCGGTCCTTCGGTTGCCTTGACCGAGATGAAGTTCTCGATGCCCACCGTGTCGGCTACCTGGCCACCAAAGCGCTCGGCAACGAGGCCTACGCGCAGGCCCTTGCGGGCGGCGTAGATGGCCGCGGTGGCGCCGGCCGGGCCCGCGCCCACCACCAGAACGTCGAACGGCGCTTTCTCGCCCAGCTTGGCCGACGCTTTTGCGTGAGCCGAGGTGTCGACCTTCGCCAGTATCTCCTCGATTGTCATGCGGCCCTGGCCAAAGAGCGCGTCGCCGGCGAACACCGACGGCACGGCCATGACCTTGCGCTGGTCGACTTCGTCCTGGAAGAGGCCGCCATCAACCATGACGTGCTCGATGGAGGGATTCAAGATTGCCATCAGGTTCAGCGCCTGGACCACGTCCGGACAGTTGTGGCATGACAGGGAGATGAAGGTCTCGAATTTCAGCGGGCCGGGCAGGGCGCGGATGGCCGCAATGGTATCGGCACTGACCTTCGGGGCGTAGCCGCTCACTTGAAGGAGCGCCAGGACGAACGACGTGAGCTCGTGGCCCAGGGGAAGCCCTGCGAAGCGAACGCGCGCCGGCTCGCCAGGCAGATTCACGCCGAAGGAGGGCGTGCGGGCGTGGGCACGCTCGACGACCGAGATTTTGTTGCTCAGTTCGGCCACCTCGCCCAGCAGCGAGCGCATCTTCTGCGACGAAGTCGAATCGTCGGCAGAAAGGGAAAGCTCGATAGGATTGACCAGGCGTTCGAAGTAGCCTTTGAGCTGTTGTTGAAGGTTCAGGTCTAGCATCATTTTGTTTTGGAGTTTTTGTATTGTGTAGTGAAGGATAATCCGGCCCAGACGTGCTGGGCCGGCGGCCGCGTTAGATTTTTCCGACCAGGTCCAGCGATGGTGCCAGTGTGTCTTCACCCGGAGTCCACTTCGCCGGGCAGACTTCACCCGGGTGGGCTGCCACGTGCTGGGAGGCCTTAATCTTGCGCAGCAGCTCGGCTGCCGAGCGGCCTACGCCGCCCTCGGTGATTTCGACCATCTTGATTTTGCCTTCCGGATTGATGACAAAGGTGGCGCGCTCGGCCAGGCCTTCCTCTTCAATCATGACGCCGAAGTTGCGCGTGATGGTGCCGGTTGGGTCGGCCACCATCGGGAAACCAATCTTGCCGATGGTCTCCGACGTGTCGTGCCAGGCCTTGTGGGTGAAATGGGTGTCGGTCGAAACCGAATACACCTCCACACCCATGCTCTGCAGTTCAGCGTAGTTGTCGGCAAGGTCGCCCAGTTCGGTCGGGCAGACGAAGGTGAAATCGGCTGGGTAGAAAAAGACGACCGACCACTTGCCCTTCAGGTCGTCGTCGGCAACGGGGATGAATTTGCCCTGGTGGTAGGCATGGGCGTTGAACGATTTGATTTCGGTATTGATGAGCGACTTCATGAAAACTCCTTGGTTGGAAAATTGGGAACAGCAGTGCAGCTGCTTGTGATAGGTATAGGCAATCCGTTTATGTAAAACGATTGCTTTCACCTATTGTATTTTCCAATCGAGTCCATTGATATTGCAAATGCGCGTAGTTAAGCTCTCGGGGAGGACTGTCCCAACGAGAGCAATGAATGGATTTCCTCGGTAAGGTTCTGGGCTACGAGCAAGTCTTTCCTGAGGACCTATAAACGCAGGGGCTATACATGGGCACCTCGGCAGCTACGGTGACGCGATATGGGCGCCGAGGTGAAGTCTCCCCCTCCCAGCGAGGTAAATTACCCCTACCAGTCAATGCCTAATGCCGAGTAAAAAGAAACCCGACCCCCAAGAGCCACTTTTCCAGGCGAGTCCGGACCCCATCGCCACCAAGGAGCCCTTCAAGGGTGGGGTCGTAATGTTTGATGCCAATCTCCTCGGGCAGCTCCGCAAGCCAAGCCAGGCAAGTAATGATTTAGGCGCCCTGCTTAATGCGATGCGCAGACCTGACATGCGCCCGCATGTGCAGGTGGTAGCTCTTCCGGCAATCGCCGAGGCGAACTACCGGTCAAAGGGAGCGACTCCCCAAACCATCGCTGGCCGGCGGAGCGACTGGATGCGTGAACATTTCGACCCGTACGGAATCCCCGAACTAATGATGTACCAATCAAAAACCCACACGGGGATTAGTCCCAATCTTTTCGAGCTCTTCTATCGGGTGTTGGTCAATTACTCCAGCCTGCATCTTGCTCATGCCGCCGTATTGAAATTTGGTAAGGCGCCCCAGCGCGTAGCGGCCGTAGACATGTTCTTTGATTCGGTTGCGCAACTCGGCGTGTGTGGTGTCTCTCGAATGCACCTGGTTTGCGCCTCATCGGCGCTCTGCGGGAATCAGCCTGCGTTTCGGGCCCTCCATATACGAGACGCCAACCCCTCCCTGCATATGAACGGCAGTTGGGACCTGTTGCATTGGAACCTGCTCATTACGCTTTTTCAAAAATCGCGCGTCACGCGCCAGCACCCCTACTTGTTCACCCACGACAAAAAGGCAGCAGGGCTATTCACCAGGGTTGTGAGTACCCCGGATGAATCGCTGGTGATGAACTATGATGCAGATGGCCTCGATGAAGCGCCAAAGCAGCGTGCAATGGTCCGCATGACAGAGGCGCAAGAGTACGAGAGCCTCGATGCGGAGACGTTCATACAACGGCTCATTCGAGCCGTGCAGCCGAGCGGTCAGTGTCCAGAGTTCAATGCAGCCTTGCGTATGCTCGAGCAATGCGCTGTGGACGCTGAGCCGAACCTGTTGGCTTTGCCCGAGGGAGGACTATGGCCACCCTGCACGAGCCTGGAAAGTACCGCTGCTTTGGCTCGGGCTGACCGAGCGGGCCGCTAGCCGATTAAAGACCGAAATAATGCCAAAGCATTCCGCCTCTTATCTACCCTTGTCGTTCGAAGACTACGGCCGGATGTCTCGCGTGATTACCGCAGTGCTGCGGGCATTTCGCAAGGACCCGGCGACCTCTTGCGCTTACTACGCGATGGTTGGCACCTACCTACTTGAGCAGTTCCACCAGAAGGCCACTGACTTAGTGGCAGGCGGCGCAATGTACGTGTTAACGGCAGAGCCGATGCCCGAAATGTTGTATTACGGCCCGTGCTTGTTCGAAGACGGTACTCCGACTGAGACTTGGCACTGCTGGATTGAATGCGATGGTCATGTCATTGACTTGATGGCCCCGATTTTTCGGGAGGTAATGAATCCTCTCAAAGGGAGTCGAAGGCTTCCCCGCCGAATGCTTCAGCGCTCCCTGGCTGATTCCGCCGCAACTCCGGCTCTCGTCAAAACGCTCGGGGATTTCAGGCTCACTCCGAGCGAAAAGCACACAGAGGACGTCTTTGAGGGCCTCGCACGTTGTCCCGACATCCTCAATATCATCAGGATATGTTCGGAATGGTATGTTCGCGCACCTAAGCGAATCGACAAGTCAATCACGATGGAGTCAGACAAAGGGCAGGCCACCGCCGTGCAGCTACCCAGCTTCGAATTGGTCGGAAAATGGTAGGTCCCAACGCCCATTTTTTCAGCGATAACTGCGACTGACCGTCTGCCCTCGCGCTGAAAAGCTCCCGAGGGTAATCGCGTGTCCCCTTCGTCGTGCACTTGGAAGTGCTAGCCGCAAGGGGCTCGCTACACTAGGAGCAGGCCATTTAATCAACCCTAGGAAGACACAGAGAACATGTCCATATCCGCCAAAACCACGACCATCGCGTCGCTCATCGACGCCGAAGCCAAGCAACTGGCCGGCGCGCAGAAACGCCACGACACCATCGTCACTATCATCAACGCACTGCCGGCCGGTTCGCCCGCGCCTCAAGCGGTGTACGACGCTGGCTACTGCGCCGACGCCGCCCTCGTCTTCGACGGCGAGCGCGACTACGCCATGAACTGCCGGCTGCTCGAGCTCTATCCGCCACTCGAAGTGGTCAATCTGCTTGGCCCTCGCCAAACGCAAAAGCCCGTGAAGTACCTGCGAGCTGAAGAACTGGGTGCACCACGACTGGACATCCATCCGGTCTTGGTCAAGACCTCGAAACCGGACGCTCGGCATGAGATGTGCTGGTGGACAAGCCTGGCGGGCCGTACGATTGCCGTCTCGGTGGCCAATGCCATGACGGGCGCGGCAGGCGCGCCGGAGTGGCAGTTCGACAAGGCGTCGTCGAGCTATGGCAATTCGGTATCGCAATTCTGGGTGCCCAAGCTCAAATTCGTGCCGGGAAGTCCGGACGGTCTGGCGCTTTGGCAAGCAGAACGCGAGGCGTTTCTCTCGGAAAAGCAGTACAGTGCCTTGCAGCGGCGCTTTGCCAACGGCCTCTGGGCCACGCCTAAGGCGATTTCGCATCGCAAGCTGACGCTGGACGACCTGCCCGAACCTGTCTACATGTCACCAGGAACCGCCATCACCTCCACGGGTGACGAGAACCTGGTCAGCAAGCTCGACACCTTGTGGGCAATGCAAGCGGCTCGCAATGCGCACCCGTTGGACCGCACCGGCAACTTCTGGCAAGCTTTTACACGCGAGAAGGCCGAGGAGCTGCTGGATTTCATGTGGGAGCACGCGAAACGCCGCCCTGAGGCATTGGCAAAAACGGAGCTGCAGGCGCGCGAGGTTCAGGACTGGCTTTACAAGTTCTTTTCCAGCCATCCGCGACTCAATACAGACGGCAGTGTTTTGCCTTACGTAACGGCGCGCATCGAGCAACGGTGCCGTATCGAGACGGGTATGGCGGTGAAGCTTGCCCTGTGGGGTGACACCGGGGTACATGTCCAGTTCACGCTTTCAAGTGGGACCGAGCGACGCGTGGTATTCCTGCCGTCGACGAAGTTCCCGAACGAGTGCAGGCTCGGCCCGCAAGATGTGGAAGTCGATTACCTGGTGCAAGCCGAGTACGTGCAGTAAAAACCTGCGGAACAATCGCCGCAAACCTTCAATGACCGCCTGGCTCCTGCCAGGCGGTTTTTCATGTAGGGAGGGGCTATACGCAGTAAGCCAATTTGCTATTACGAGGACACTTATGACTGACACCATGAACATTACCCTGACGACCCTTCGTGCAAACGTCCAGGCGCTGCGAGCAACCTATCAGCAAGCTACTGCCCAGGGCAGTAGCGCCAGACGCGTGCAGGCGCGCCTGTCCTACCTCGTGCCGCTCTACAAAGCCATGCATGCGGCAGTTCAGCAAGCAGGCTCGGGCACCGGTGGGGGTGTGAAGAAGTACACGTACGAATTCGCGGAGTTCGGTCTTCTGATTCGCAAGGTAATGAAGCATCAACCAGACTTCGAGAAGTACTTCGAAGGCGACGTTGGCAACATTGAGGTGCTGGTGCCTGTCGCTGGAATTGCAGTTGAAGACTGGACGGCAACGCCGATTTCGGCGCTAGTCGAGCAAGCGGTGCAGGAAGCTCAAGCGGAGCGGCTCAGAAAGGCCAATCTCGCGCGCACGGCGGAGGAGGCTCGTAAGGTCTTTGTACGCAGCTTGAATGCCGAGCAGCGCATTTTGCTCTCTCAGGCGCTGACCGCTGCGCAAGCGAACCGTTCGAACGTCATCCAGCTCGAGGCTCGCGACCTGGACATCAAGTGAATCACCGGCAGCTGGCCGGCGCCGAACCTCGGCGTAGCTGTTCGCCCAATGCTGCCGACAAACGATAATTGTGGGGATAGGTCCTACAGACTCTTCAATAACCGCCTGGCTCGTGCCAGGCGGTTTTTCATACTCGCCTAAAGGCGAACGCGGCCCTTCCTGTTACGCTGATGCGCGAGGCGAGTCCTTCGGCAAGCCGCTCATACCGCTCATACGGAACTTGGTGCGGCGGTCGCCCATCAGGTAACGCAAGTCCTTGATGCTCAAGCCGCTCACTTCGTGCATCCGGATGAGGAGCGACGCGCCGACGGGGAGCCGGTGGTGGCGAATCTTGCTGATAACCGGAGGCGCCACCTCGAGAGCTCGCGACAGGGATGCGTCGTTCTTCAGTCGGAGGTTTTCAATGAGCGTATCGAGCAGGCGGTTCGGGTTGTAGCCCAAGCCGATGACATCGCCCGTCGTATTATCTGATTGGTCTGGATTGTCAAGCATGGAGCCTCCAAGTGTTAATTACTTGATGAAATAATGATAAGGAACGTGATGCTGATTGTAAAGGAGTTTTACCGAGACGCTATACACAATAGGCACATTACCAATAAAGGACTCTCATGAACGCACTCGAATTCGAACAGATTACGTCCGGAGCGAAAGCTCCGCGGCGCGTTCCAGGCATCGACGACCTTAAAAATCGCGAGCCACGTACGCTCATCTATGGTTACGACGGCGGCCGCAACGACTTCCACGTCTACATCGGCACCGACGGGCTCATCCACGTCATGCGATACACCCTGCGCGCACGCAATAGCGAGGATGGGCTCATCTTTACCCACTTCGCCGGCGAAAGCGGCGGCCGGAAGGCGCCAGACGGCTTCGTGCCGGCCAAGCGCGCTTATCCGGAGTCGTGCGACGCTGAGTTTTGTGAGCTGCTTTTTAGCTTCGGCGTGAAAATCCCCTTCACTGGTTTTACTGAAGGCGCAGATGAACGTCGCCGCGAGAAAAACGGCGGCTTCGCTGGTCCTGTCTTTACTGAAGCGTTGATGGGCGTGAACCTGGTCGATGAGCTGCAGTATGACCCCGCTTACCCGGACGTGCAGACGGACCGCTTGTCGACGAGCGCAGCACTGCTCGAGCAGGCCGCCATCGAACTCGGTGTTCCGTTTGCTAGCAAGGGGCCTGGTCAGGCGTACGTCCTCAAGACCGCGGCTGATGTGGTGCTGGCTCGCGCGCGCGAACTCATGCGCGAGCTGGCCGGCTCTCCGGTGTTTGACGAGGACAGCTTGGAGAACCTCCTGGCCGAACTCTTCACTGCCGGCGGGGCCAAGCGTCTGGACCGCATCGGCGAGCGCAGGACCGGGAGCGAGCATCTCATCGAAGTGCAGGCCACCAGCATCGAGTTCGTCCGCCGTGGCGACTTCGTGCGTTATCGTTACGGAACAACGGCGAGCTTCTGGTGCGAAGGCGTTTCAGGCACCTACCAGGGCCGGCCATTCATCGCTGCGCGCGCCAAGAACAGCGTCGTCCAGATTCGCTTCAGCCATTTTGGCGACGAGGAGAAATTCTTGGCCGCAGCCAAAGCGCACTACAAGCTTGGCCCTGTCATTCCGAGCTAACGCTTCTGGTTTCAATTCAAACCCGGCCATTCTTGGTCGGGTTTTTCCATATGCGGAGGCCTGGCGTTCCTCAGCTCGAGGCGGCACACCTTGTAGCCGGCGGGGCCGCTATGTGCTATACGGGAGGCAACTCTCACCTAAAGGACATCATGGAACTCATCAGCACCGAGCAGGGCAAGAAACCATTCGAAGGCGGCGACAAAGTGTTCGTCATCCCCGAGAAGAAGCTGGCGACCGTGCTCAACACCTACGGCGACGGCGTCAACGGCGACTGCGGTGAAATGCGCCTGGACTTGTGCGGCAACACGAGCATCGACAACTTCGAGCACTACGACACCGCCAAGCACGCGCAGTACGACCACACCTTCACGCCCATCCTGCAGGCATGGAAGGACGCCTACGGCATCACGAAGGACATCCCGATTCGCCCGGCTACCGACGTGCCTGCCGGCGCGCTCTAGCCTTTTTCAAACCATCGCTCCTGCGGTGGTTTTTTCTTGCGTTGGCGCCGGCTGGCGCCTGGCTGCTGACAAACGTGAAGGATAGGCGGCGCTTCCTATACAAGGGAGGCACTCACCCCTTCAAAGGACACTACATGAACGCAATCGAATACGAACAGTTCTCCACGGCAGCGCCAGCTGCGCGCCGCCTGCCTGGCGTTGCTGACCTGAAAAACCTCACGCCGCGCACGCTCATCTACGGCTACGACGTCGACCGCAACGACTTCCACGTCTACCTGGGCGCCGATGGTCTCATCCACGTCGTGCGCTATTCCAGCCGCGCTGTCGGTAGCGATATGGGGCTCATCTTCAGCCACAGCTTCGGCGAGACTGGTGGCGTGAGCGCACCCTCGGACTACGTGCCGAACAAGCGAGCCTATCCGGCCTCGTGCGACGCCGAATTCTGCCACGTGCTGCGCTCCTTCGGCGCCAACATCTCCTTCACCGATTTCGATGAAGCGGCCAATGCCCGGCGCCTGGAAAAGTACAAGGGCTTTGCCGGCCTCGTCTTCTCTGACGAGCTCGATGCTGTCAGCCTGGAAACTACGCTATCGGCCGACCCGGCGTTCCCTCCGGAACTGACCGCGCGTAGCGTTCACAGCACGCGCCTTGCGCTGCAAGCCGTGCTTGAACTGCGCGTGCCGTTCATGCGCATGGAAAAGGGCCCAGTCTTTGTGGTCAAGACCGCTGCTGAAGCCGTCCTGGCCCGCGCGCGGGAGCTGATGGTCGAGATGGCCACCAGCCCTGCAGTCGACCCGGACAGTACTTCGGACCTGGTCAAGGAGCTGTTCACCCCTGAAGGCGCGTTCGGCGTTGACATTATCATGGAGCGCCCCGGCGCCGGTGACGTGCTCATCGAAGCCCAGGCTCCCGATAACGTGGTCTTTGCGAGCAATCCAGATTGGAGCGTGTACCGTAACGAGGCAGAAGACGCCTTCTGGATTGACGGCATCTCCGGTTTGTTCCGCGGTCGTCCGTTCGTGGCCGCCCGCTCAAAGAACAACCTCGTACAGATTCGCTTTAGCGAATTCGGCCTGCAGGAGCGCTTCATTCCCGACGCGCTGGCTCACTGCCGGATGCCTCTCATCCCTGCGTAAGCTGTTGCATCATTCCCAACCCGGCCACCTGGCCGGGTTTTTTCATCTCAAGGCGGCCGCAGGGCGCAGTACCGGTGCCCGTGCGCGCTTGGCGCGCCTGTCGAGCTGGCGGTACTTGAGCAAATAGCACACTCCGCACGTGGTGTACGACAGCGCGCCGGCGGCCAGGATGCCAACGAGCCCCAGGTGCGCATGCAGGGCAAGGCCCAGCGCCAGCGTCAATGCCGCTTGTACCCAGTTCATCGCGGTGACGAACTTGACCGCGTGATAGGCCTGGACCGCGCGCATGCCGAGAAAGAGCAGGATGAATGCCGGAATCTGGAGGGCGGCATAGAACTGCACCCGGGCTACGTGCGCCATTTCGGGAGGTGCCAGTGCGCGGCCCAGGAAGAACTGGACCACGCTCTCGGGCCAGAGCGTAAGTACCAGGGTCGAGCCCAGGCAAACGACAGCAGTTAGCCAGAGATAGATGCGAAGTCGCATCCTACTGTAAGGCAAGCCGGAGGCGCGTGCCGAAATCATGGGAGTGAGAATGCTCGACAGGATGAGGGCGGTCATTCCAATGAAGCCCGTGGTGATTTTAGTGCCCAGGGTGTAGTGCGTCAGCGCATTGTCGCCAAGGCCGGCCACGACAGCTTGGATGACCAGAGGTGTCGAGGCGGCTGCCACTACGCCAGTACCGACCACACTCATGTCCTTGAGCAGAACGCGCGCCGCGCTCCAGGGCGGCCGGCGGGTGAGAATAACGCCGTCGCGCGCCAGGGCTAGAGCGACAATTGCCGTCTGCAGCCCCAGGCCCAGCACCACGCCGCCGGCGAACGTCGTCATGCTCGGCTCGAACATGTACAAGGAAAGCGTCGCAACGAGGGGCGCGAGGCAAGTTGAGGCCGCGCCCAACCAGTAGCGGCCCAGCACGTTCAGGGCGGTGACGCCGGTCGTGGCAAAGCACAGGGATGGAACGGTGAAGGCGAGCCAGGCAGCAGCAGTCATGGTGAGCTTTGTGCGTTCGCTCATCTCGGTCCCATACAGGAAGCTTGCGATGCCCTGGCCAAGTAGGCCGACCACCGCGGCGGCCGCGCCCAGGCCTAATACGATAAAAAGAAGTTGTTCCAGATGCCTTTTAGCTTCTGTCGGTCCGGAGCGTAGCATTGCACGAGCGAATTGAGGCGCGAGGATGCCTTGGGAGGCGCCGTTCACCAGGCTTGGGAAAAACAGCAGCAAGGCTGAGGCGAGGTAGAACGCGTCGGTCGCCGAGGATACGCCGAGCTGGGATGCGACCGCGCGCTCGCGCAGCAGCCCAAGAAGCACTGAAAACACGCCGAAAAAGACGACAGGAAGAGCCGGTTCACGGCCAATTTTAGCCCACATCAGGCAGCACTCCCCGGGGGAGAAAACGCAATAGCAGGAGGGGTGTGCAGAGCCATGGGGAGTGAAAGGAGGGCGAAGCCATGTGTAGCGAATCGGCTTATTCCCCGGCCTGGCTTTTACGAGGGGTTCGCTACACAGAGAATCCATCCACCTCAAGGGCTCTCATGACCGACATCCAAAAAAACTACTCCACCGAAAAGGGCGTCCCGCTCAAGCTGCACGAAAACCAACGGCTGTCCGTGTTGTTCAACGGCTTCTACCACTACATCGAATTCAACTCCACGCCTGTAGGGGCCATCGTCATCCCTCGCTTGCCCAACGGCGACTTCCTGCTCGTGGAACTGCGCAGGGCGCCCATCTTTGGCCAGTCCGTCGAGTTCCCGCGCGGCGGGGTGGAGGGTGATGAAGCGCCGCAGACAGGCGCACTGCGTGAGCTGATGGAGGAGACGGGTTACGTCGTCGACGGCGATGCCGTCACGTATCTGGGCTTCCTGGGCGCCGACACCGCCACGCTCAACGGTCAGAACCACGTGTTCCTGGTCGACATCCCGGAGGGCGCCGTGCCGCAGGGGTTCGACACTGAAGAAATCACCCAGCTGCATCGCCTGTCCCCAGGCGAGCTGCGCCAGCAAATTCGCGACAACAAGATTTTTGACGGCCAGACCCTGGCGGCCTACGGCATGCTGCAGGCCCGCATGTAAAGCAGCGTCACGCTGGCGCTACTCGACTACTGAGTTTGTAGCGAACCTGGTTTATCTCCGGTGCCGATGATGCAAAACAAAGCGCCCTCGGGAGAGGGCGCTGAAGGGAGCAGTGTCAGGCGGTCAGGCCTTGTTCTGCGAGGCGCTCTGGAGGTAAGTCTCGAGCGCCGCGACGTCAACCCGGTCTTCGAGGCTGGTGAAGTCTACGACGGGCATGTTGCCTTGTGCGATGGCCGCCTTCATGCGACGGGTCTGTGCCAGAGCTTGCGGCGTACCGGGAAAGTGCTGCAGTTCGGGCATGGAGACAGACAAGCGGCCGGTGGTCAGGATACCAGTTGGGCTTGGGGGCGTCGGGGTGGTGGTCATGGTCATGAGAAATGTCCTAGGGGGTAAAACGGAGTATAGCACCGGCTCCTTAGATGCAAGGGGCTGCAGCGCCACTGCCGAAGCCGCTTGCGTGCAGATTTAGAAGCCGATGCCTTTACAGAGTACGAGCATCCTTCACCCCTTCAATGCGAATACGATACAAGCTGCATCTTTCTGCCTCGGCCTCCGAGGTGTTTGACCTACTGCACGATTACTCTCGCCGGCCCTCCTGGGACCCGGTAATGGCCGACTCGGTTCTCATCGGCGCGCAAGTTGCCCGCAAAGGCGCTGTCGTTCGGTGCCGGGACCGCCTGGGTTTCACTATGGATACCGTGTACTCCGGGTTTCGAAGACCGTATTCTGCTTCCGTCCGGATGACCACCGGTCCCTGGCCGTTCTCTCGATTAGGTGGTTGCTGGCGCTTGAAGCCTGCTGGCCCTCGAGACTGCCAGCTCTTCATCACCTACAACATCAAGACCACCCCGCGCCTGGCGCGCATCGTCATCGAGCCTTTCGTCTGCGCGGTGTTCTACCTGCAGACCGTCCGCCGCATGCGCGCGCTGCAGCGCCATCTCTCCAAAATCAAATAGCACTCCCTGCTGCGCTCACAAAGAAACTGCGCGCCGACTCGAGGAAGAGGGCGCGCAGTATGAATAGTTGGAGAAAAAGATGTTTTGACCGACCTGGCCTAGGGTGCTGCGTGAGCAATCCCAAGAAAGATGTCGGCCAGCTCCTGCAGGGTGTCCCTGTCGAAGCTCACCTCGAGCGTGCAGTGCGTGCTCAGTTCGTTGCGGGAATTCACCGGCTGCAGCTGAATCTTCGATTCGTTCCCGTAGGTCGTCAGGCGCACGCCAGTCATTTTCACGCGGCCGTACTTGCCGCGCGCCGTTGGCCAGCGCACCGCCGGCGCGCACTGGGGATAAGCCAAGTCGTGCACCAGGTAGATTCCGGGCGGCACCGCCTGTGGCGACGGCGGCGTGACGACAGCAGGCTTTGCTCGATGCGTTGGCGCCCGGGTGCTCGCGTCGTGAAACGCAAATGCCACGGACTCCAGCGTTTTCTGGTGGTAGGGCAGTTCCAGGGCGGCGGTCATGCTCACTGACCCAAGCGAGTTGATGGGGTTCAGGAGCACGACGTCGCAGCCAGCCAGCGCCATGACACTCAGGCCCGACGACAGCACGCGACCGTTGGCGCCCAACGCCCGCAGCATGTCAGCTTTTGGCCGAACGGGAAAGCGTACGGAGTGGATGGAGCTAGTTGCGATGTTCATGCCTGCCTTCAAAATAGTTGTCCTCCTTCGTATAGCGCGCACACGAGAAAACGGAGCCCAGGGGCTCCGTTGAAGGGTATTGCTTAACGCGGCCGGCGTAGCGTTACGGTGCTGCCAGCGCCAGGTCGCGGAAGATGTCGGCGAAGGCTTGCAGGACGGCGCGGTCGTTCGGAATCTCGAAGTCGCAGTGCTTGGCCTGGGTGTTGCGCGAGGTCAGCGGCGCCAGGATGACGACGTCGCCACCGTTGCCGGCTGGGCGGTCGACGCGCGAGACTTTCATGGCGGTGGTGTAGACGCTGCCGTTGCGACCGGTACACATCGGCATGTGTGCGAGCTCGGTGACGACGGGGTAAGTGATGAGTTTCGGGGTCATGCTGGTCCTTTAAAAAGATGGCCTTGACTGTATAGCGCATGGCCTGAAAACGACCAGCGCCTCGCTATACGACAGCCACCCTTTATTTTAGGAGTCTTCGATGCCCGTTTTTTGCACCCAGCTTTCCGTTTTCCTTTCCAGCGCAACCGCGGCGGAGCTGCTGCAGTACTTCTTTGGCGACGGCCTCGACGACGTGGCGCGCGCAGCGCTGACCTGGCTGGCCGAACACCGCCGGGACACGCATGGCCAGGTGCTGGCGCTGATGGGTGACGCTGTTCCGGCCTGAGGTGCCATTCCTGACGCTGCAGCTCCGAGAGGCTATACAAGGCACAGGCAATTATTTACCAGGAGCTCAATATGGCAACACCACAAGTCCCCACACCGTGCGTGCTCAATAATAAGCTGTTCGCGCGCCTGAGGGCTCTCAAGAAAAACAACTGTCACGGAGAGGCTTACGTCGAAGCTGCGCAAGCACTCGGTTTGACCGAGCTGCGCGACCAGTTCGCGCGTATCGACCGTGACCTCGTTCGAGAAGGCCATCTGTCGTTCGAACTGAACCAGGAACGACACGCTGCCTACAACAAGTTGATGCAAGAGGCAAAACGCAGATTCCCGGGCGCCCTGTACGACCGGTTCTACATGTGCTTCTGATTCGTTATTTCTTCCTAACGGCGCTCTCGGGCGCCGTTTTCTTTTGTCAGCCGATTAGGGCGATTCCTGGGTCTGACGAAGAAAAGCCCACGTGGAGAGGTCCAGGTGGGCTTTCGAATTAGAGGCTGTGCGCCAAAGGCGTGTCCTGGTCAGGCCGCTGCTGCGGCGGCGTCTCCCACTTCAGCGAAGACCTCCAGTGCCTTGGAGTTGTCACAGTAGACGATGCCGTTCGTTCCTGCTTTCCCACTGGCGCTGGCCATGATGTGGGACTTGAGCAGGAGCAGTTCTTCCGCGGAGATGGGCGCGAGGTGCTTGCCCTGTGCCAGGTGGGCCGCATTGGCGCCATTGGCGACCGCCGGGCTCATGAAGACCTTGCCGTCGGCCAGGGAGATGATGCCGTAGCGCGTATCGCTTTGCACCTTGATTCGTGTTGCGTCGTCGCCGGCTTGCATTGGGTAGACGATGAAGTCCTGGGGTTTGCGCATCCCTTCGAACTTGGCGTCGAAGGAAATGGTGCCCATGATGTTCCTGTGGATGTTGTTCAGCATAGCTCTGTCCTGTTGTTATATCTGTCAAGTGCGGCAACGCCGCGGGCCTGTCAGGTATAGCGTTCAGAGGTGCCTGGCCCGCGAACGCGCCATGCTGAGTTTGAAGCGGCCTATGCGGCCGGCGTACTTCGAGTGCCAATGAAAGAGCCCTCCGAAGAATTCGAAACAGCTTATGCAGCCGTGGCCTGCGGCGATTTCATAAAAATTCGCGTTTCGCCCTCAGAAACAGCCTATACGGCCGCGTCCGGTCTGGGGGTTCCTTGGGTTGCGGTCAAGATAATCGAAACAGCCTATGCGGCCGTGGCCGGTTTTGCGCAGTAGCGACTTCCACGCACCGCGATTCGAAACAGCCTATGCGGCCGTGACCGAATGTATCGCCGCCAAGGCGTTCGCGCAAATATTCGAAACAGCCTATGCGGCCGTGACCCTCACGACTAAGCCAAATTCTTTCGCTGCTCCATTCGAAACAGCCTATGCGGCCGTGACCTGTATCTGAGTAACGGAGTACCGTTTAGTTTCAACAGTTTAGTCGATATCGTTGCAAAATAGAATGATTTTTAGGAAGCTCAAAATGTCTACCCATTCTTTGAAGGGCCTAGCTCATCGCTGCCTGCTTTATCAACAGCGCTGTGAGGGTCGCTGCCTTGCCATCATCGGATGGATTTCAGTCGACATCGTCTGGCATAACGCCAGGAACCAGCGCCTGCTTGCCTAGGCTCACGCATCTGATTAACCGACCGCCCAGACTTCATGTCTGGGCGGTTTTTGTTCAAGCGGAGTCACGCAGATTTAGGGAGATTTCGCTCGCTGCGGAACTTCGTAGCTTTCGATTTCTGGGTGGATTTCGTTCTGCGGCCAAACTTCGAAGGACGTCAGGCCTGTGCCGCGAACCACGAAGCCTTTGCCTGGCGGGGTCGTGCTCAAGCGCGCCAGTACGTCGGGCAGCGCTGGGGAAGCGCCCATCGAAGCCAGTGCCGCGCCAAAGCTACGAAGCTCTTCTGGGTTTTCCCTGGCGCCTGCCCTGAAAAATACCTTTGTTTGGCAATTTTCAAGGATGGCGTTGCGGTCAGCTTCGCACATGACGCTGAGATGACGCACCTCTGTTGCGCAGGCAATTACGCTGCAGCCGGCCTCTCGGGCGGCACCGAAGAGATTCTCCAGTTCGCCCTCGCAGTATGCAGGAGCCTCCAGCAGCACGACCAGGGCTGCGGGTGGGGTGATGCCCGGGGGCTGCGCCGTGTCTTCGCGAAGGCTCGCCGCGATGTCCGCGGTAATGAGTCGGCCCAAGGCCAGCGCAGTTCTGTCCTTGCCCATTACCGGCAGCATCACATGCAAGCCCTTACGGGAGCGCAAGATATCGGCAAGGTCAATGTCCGGCCGAGGGGCATTGAGGACCTGCCCGAGCTTGCCTGTCGCGAAATTCGACAGCATGCGAAGCATCGAGGCGAAGGGAGCCGTCACCCTGTCCAGGTCGAGAACTCCGTCCTCGAGCGCCGCGTGCTCCCCCAGCCATTGGACCAGGGAAGCCCGGGTCGTTGACGACAGTTGTGGCGCGTTAGCCAGGGAGGCGAAGGCCCGGGTAGCGGTGAGCGCCTCATGCAGACTGCTGCAGCTGGCGACCTCGTCGCGTTCGCGTAGTGCCTGGATGAGTAGTGCGAGCCAGGATACGGCGGCCACGGCATCGTTCGTACACGCTGGCGTGGAGGCTTCGCGAGACTCATGGAGGCAGGCGAACAGTCGTTCGGCCGCCGCGCGCGCAGTGCCGCGTAACAGCGGGTTGTAGGTGTGGCTCGCAGCCGGGTCATCCCCGTTCAGGACATGAAAGTCAGCCAACGTGCCGGCCTGCCGGTGCGAATAGGCCAATGCGTCCTGCCGCTCGTGGTCCAGGCACACATCGAGTAGCACGTAAGCGCCTTGCCGGGCAATTTGCTGCGCTACCAGGGAGTCCTGGAGGGGGCCTGCGCCTGAGGAGTGCGAACCGAATACGACTGCGGCCGCAGCATTATCCACGCATGCTCCGCGCACCTCTCCGCCGGTGACATGCCCCAGGGTCAGCCGTTCCGGGCCAGAAGCCGTAACGAACGGTCCCCCGGGCACTCGGCTCGCGCGCGAGATTTTCGCACCGGATTGGCGGGGCACCCCAGCGTGCTGGTTATCGGAGGCTGGGACAGTCACGGTAAAATCATGACGCATTGAAAAATCCAGTAATTGACGAGGACCCGGCAACTCAAGTTTGAGTGTCTGCGTCTCTTCGGTTATAGGGGTAAAGCGGAGCCCGTCCCGCTCCGGGCGGGGGCACGTACTGACTAAGCAGCGCAATTCAGTAACGAACCAGCGGCGCTTCGCTGCTCACGGGCAGCGTGATGGTTGCCTCCGGCTGCTCATTCGCCCACACCGCCACGGGCTTACCCTCGAAGGTGAGTCGCTGGGTAGCTGCATCGTAGTCGAATCCCAGGGCCTTGCAGCGGCCCAGCTTCGCTGGCGCTTGCTTGAAGCGAGGCACGAACAGGCGCAGGTTCACCGTGGCATTCTTGTTCTGGTTCAGATACGAGTCGATGGCGACGAGCTGCCAGGTTGCGCCGTGTGGGCCGTTGGAAGCCACAATGTAGTCATGTAGCAGCGCAGGGCACTTTAGTTCGCCCTGGGTGGTTGGGCTAACGATTGCCCAGTCTTTTGTACGCAGCACCGACCACGAAGGGGCCATGCGGCGCCCGCCGTGCGTCATCTGCAACGATGCGCCCTCGAGCGAGACTTTTGTCATCTCGGCGGTGGCCTTGGCCGACGGCAGCTGAAGCTCGTTCGTCATGCGGTGGACGCGATTGTCTTCCTTGGCCGGCTCGCCAAGGAGCATCAGTCCGGCGGACAGTGCGACCAGGGCGCCCATGATGACGTAGTTTTTCTCGATGCGCATATGCTTAGTTGCTGAGTGAAGAATGATTCCAAGCGTAGCGTTTGCGGTTTAGCCTGGACCGAGCGTGACCACCTCTCAATATTGTTGGCGGGGAGGCAAGCAGTAAAACAGCACAACGGCCTCACCATTGTGGCCGACTAGCCCCATCCCTGAATAGCGCGCATCAGTCCGGCCACTTTTGAGTTTGACGTACTCATCTGCAGGGACGTACTTGATACAGCGCTGTCGCTTCCAGGGGTTATCCGTCTTGTCTGCACAGTAGTGCAACTCCCCGTTCTTGTAGACGGGCTCGGCGCCAGGTTGGTTTGTTCGAACGTAACCGGCAGGCGCGCACATCTGCGGGCTCAGTGCGGCGCCATAGCTTGAGGGCTGGGTGGCCGCCGCGCTTGCAAGGCCGCTTGCCATCGACCAAAAGAGGATAGCAGCCGCGACGGAGCGCGTGCCGCGATGACAGGGGAATTTTGGATTTTTCATAAATGGGCCTCCGGAGGGATGAGAGATATAGCGCAGGGGTTTAGCCTCGCTATGCTCGTTTCCCCGGAATAGAAAAAGCGAGGACAAGAGTCCCCGCTTTCGGTGAAGTGATGGCGTTAATACCTGTTGATGTCGATGCCCTTCGTCTGCAGCAGCATGTACATGATTTCGAGCTCGATGACGCGGCTCATGTCCAGCGACAGGTCATGCGCGTGAATCGGCTCGCCTACCGGCGTGCCGTCGACGTTGTAGACCTCCAGCTGAGGGTAGACCATCGGCGCCGGATATTCTTCGAACACGGTGGCGAACGAGAAGCGGGCACGGAAGTCCTGCAGGTTGAACTGCTTACGGATTTCGCGGCTCACATCGGGCGAGCTCAGGACCAGGCGGGTGCGGCCGTCTTCGGCATCGCCCACTGCAGTGCTGGTGCGCTCGCGGTTGTACTTCTCGATTTTTCCCGGGATTTTACGCAGGTGTTCGGCGATGACGAGGGTCTTGGAGAGGTTGAGGGTGCTATCGCTCATGATGTTTGTTTCCATTGAAGTTGGCCTGGTAAGTGTAGCGCCGGGCATGCCTTCGCAAGAAGAACGCCTCGACAACTACTTTTCCGGCAGCTACCCTTGCCTATACGTGGGAGGACAACTCACTCAAGGACATCATGCGTATCCACTACAGCCTCATCAAGTACCTCATCGCACTTGCCGTGCTGGCCGGCGGCATCGCCATCTGCACTCCCGACCTTTTCACGGCACCTCAAGTGTGGCCTGACACGCTTACTTGCCTTACCCTCGTCTCGGTCGTGCTTCTCGCCGGCGTCGTGTTCGAGCCGGACGCCCGTAGCATGGGTGGCGCGCCTGATGCAGGTTTCGAGCGCAAGCACCTCTATCCGGTCATTGCCGCGGCCGTCCTGGCCGTCGCACAGTGGATAGTGCTCTCCTGGATGTACTCGCGCACTGCCGGCTTCATGGGCTTTCTCAATGGCGCCATGTTGGGAGGCTTCTTTATCACCGGCGTCGTCCTGGGTCAAACCCTGGCCGTCCTTAGCACCGTTACCCTCTGCATGCGCCTGAGGCGGATGGTTGACGCTGGCAAGGCCTGTCACGCGGGATGATTCTGATTTACCGACCGCCAGGCGTTCTAGCCCTGGCGGTTTTTTGTCTCGGGTAGCTAATCGTCCGGTCGAAGAAAAACCGCACCCTGGGAGGGTGCGGCTGAATAGGCTGGCGCTGCAGTTCAGCGGTAGGCGATTTCGAGCGCTTTCACGCCCAGCAGTACGACCCCGACTTCCTTCTCGATGGCCTCGCCCAGGGCGACGGGCAGTTCATGCACGGGCATTGGTTCGCCGATGGGTTCACCTTCGGCGTCATACAGCTCGAGCTCCGGCGGCGCCGACGAACCTGCTTCACCGCGCGCAGCGTTGCGGAACGCGAAACGGGCGCGGTACTCGGCGGTTACCTGGATTTCATCCTGGAGGGCCTGGTGGAAAGCCGGCGTGACCAGGACCAGGCGCGTCTTGCCGTCTTCGTACTCCACGATGGCGTTGTTGAGATTGCCGTTGTATCGTGCCACCTGCTCCGGCGCGGCGCGCAGTTTATGGACCAGGTTCAGCATGTGCGTGAGACCGAGGTATCGTTCGTTGTTGTTCATGTCGAGATTCCTTGAGTGAAGTGACCTGATAGGTGTAGCCATCGCGCCCAAGAAAAACCGCACCCGGGAGGGGTGCGGCTGAAGGGTGCTGCTTACTTCATGTAGTTGTTCGGGCACTTTGCAAGCAGTTCAGCTGCGTGCTTGGTTTCCTGCGAGGTCAACCGGGTCATCGTGACGTCAAAGCCGGGAATGTCGGTTTGCTGTGACCAGACCAGGCGTTCGCCCCAGTAGTACCAGTCCGATGCAGTTTCTGCGTCCTGGCCTGGCGCGCCGCACATTGGCGCTGCGTAGCACATCGTGACGTCATCGCCCCAGGTATCCTGTTCGTCGATGGCGCCGGCGGTCATCAGGCGGTCGAGGATGTCCGAAATCGAACCTTCGTGCGCCATTGGTGCCTGCCCGACGAGGATGTACCCCCGCTCGGTGCGAACGACGGCCGTGAACGAGCTGCGCTGCAGAAGTTCCTGCAGCAAGAGGCCTGCACGCTCAGCAGTTGCAACAACGGCCTGCGCGCGGCGCTCATGCTCTGCACGGATTTCCTGGAGCTTCTTCTCTGGCCAGCGCTGGCGCGCGATGCGCTCGCGCAGCTCGTCGACCTGCACTTTGTGCTGGACCCGGGAGTGGGGCAGCACGTCCTGCACGTGTTCGAGAGCCAGTTGCAAACGGCCCCAGCAGCGGTCTTCCAGCCACGTGGACGCCAGCTCGTCTTGCCGGCTGCACCGGTACTTTGCGAACAGGTGTTGCAGCAGGCCTTCCAGTTGGCTTGCCACGCCAGCGTCGGCCACCTCCAGCACGAGCGAGCGGGTCAGCTCAATCTGGCCAGACCCCAAGGATTTGACCCGGGCGGCCAGGTCGCCGGTGGCGCCCAGCAGGAAGCGTGGCTCGGTGCGGTGACGCAGGAGATAAACGTAAATAGTCATGGAGAGCCTCTTTCAGATTGGATTGTCCTGGAAGGTATAGGAAAGCGCCCTCAGGGTCGAAGAGCTGTTCTTGTTGTGTGAGTAGCATGATATGCTTACCGCCGGAAGCCTGTGAGGGCTACCGGGGTGTGCAGGCACCTCTCCGTCGGCATCGGACAATCCAGACTGGAATCTGCATAGCTTAAGCCACGCACACCTTACCCGAGCTCTTTAATCGTTCGCGTCTGGTGCAAAGCCGACTTGTACCGCTGACGCATACGACTAAGGAGTTTGTCATGCGCATTCCCTACGCATCCCTCAAGGCCTTCAAAGCGAAGGCGAACCTGTTGGAGTCTCTTCTCAATCTCAAGGGCCGGCGCCGTACCTTAGAGCTGATGTCGCGGCTTTCCGGGTATGCCAGTTTTCATGAGGTTTCGCACGCGGACTTGACCCCGGGCCCACCGCCAACGGTTGGCCAGGTTGAGATGCAGCTGTCTGTCCTTTTCCCAGAAAAGCCGCCGGCGCAACTCCGTCATGTAGCAGAGGCCCTGGGTCTGCACCTCACGGAAAAGCGCCTGGGTAAGAAAGGCCAAACGGCTCAAGAGATGAAGTTCGATGCCTTGTACATAACGAAGACCCCTCTCGACGAAAAAGCTTTGTTCGATTTCGAATTTCCTCTGCATCGTGAGGGTAGGATGCTTCGGTCGCTATCGTTTGACCCGGCCGAGCAAGCGCTCGAGCTCAAACGCACGCGCAGCCCAATGTTTTACCTGCGCAGCCACGCGCCGAGCACGCCCCATCCCGACCTGCCGCAGGTGGAACCCGAGTACTTCGGCGGCGCCTCTGACTATACGCCCTCCGACGAGGAGTTGTCAGACTGGTGGGGCCATCACATTGAGTGTGAGCTCTTTCCCAAATATGCCGGCCCGAGCGTGCCGGCGCCGCTCACTGACGAGGAGAGTGAAATTCTCTGGGAGTTCTGGCGGGCACCATCGGCATCGGTTGCAGAGAATCACGTCATACTGCGCACGATTCCCGACGTTGTGAACCTGGCCCAGCAATGGAAGGCCCATCACGTTGAAGCCTATGCTCGGATGAACGTATCCGAATCGCCGACCTACACTGTCCTCGTGAATGAAACATCCTTGCCGTCAGGGGTGGCCTGGGCGAGCCCCTACGACCGAATCAGCTGTTCACTTGCATTCAAAAGGAGCGAAGGGGTCGAACTCGATGAAGACGACAACCTGAGCTTGTGGGAGTACAGCGCATGTTTCATGCTCACGGGCGGCCGCACTGCACGGGCAAAACCCATCGCCCTCATGGTTGGCACGCATATCGTCCCCTTCAGCATGCGTGCGGAAGAGTTTGAAGCCACGGGTAGCGGGTTTTTCGCTGACATGATGGACGCTCATTCCGCCATGCTGAACGATGTCTGGAAAGTGCTGGAATTTAAGTATTTTCCGGATGCGGGATATGAGGACGTCAATGATTTTGCCTGGGAAAATATGGGCGGCGCCTTCACGGTTGCCTCTCTTGAGATTGAACCTGACCTTCGGGGGGAGGGGTTAGCTCCTCTGCTTCTCAATCTCTTCATTACTACCGTCGACGGCTTCCCGAGCACCGAACTTGACGAGGGATGGGAGAGTGCGTGTGGGCTGCCGGAGGATGAAGATGCTGAGGGGTCCTCAATGACGCTCGGCAGGCCGGTAGTTCTGATTTTCCCGGTGCCAGGAACCGAGCCCCAACGCAAGGTCATCACGCCAGAAAGCCTGCTGCTTGTGCATTCTCCCGAGAAGGTGGACCTGCCCGACAAAGACCCTGATGCCGAACGACGAAAGCAAAAGCTGAGTACGCACTTCCTTTCCATGGCCGACGAGGTCAAGGCAGACATCGTCGTTTATGACCCGTGGGAATACCCAATGACCTAGGCAAAGGCCGCTGAGCACCTTTGCGTTGAGGCGTAAGAAAACGCCGCTCTCCTTTCGGACAGCGGCGTGTGAATGTGTTGTTGGCGCGTATTCACGCGGCCAGTTCTACCAGTTCCAAGGCATTCGCAGCCCGGCGCTCTTGATGCAAAAGCCTCTGCACTTGCGCCATGTCCGCTTCCAGCGCCAGGGCCGGCGCCACGATAGGCTCGAACCAGGTCGCAATCCAGGCCTCAACCCGACCGCGGAACGGTTCCCAGTGCGCGTCCGCCTGCCTGATTGCCGCCGGCACCATCTCCCGAACACGACGCTCGCGCGCCTGAGGGTCTTCTTCCGTCAGCTTTCGAGGAATTTTTGACTCCAGCTGCGGGTAGGCAGCTCGGACGATAGCGCTCTTTTCGTCGGTCCACTGGCTCGTTGCATACCAGTTCGCTTTCTCCAGGATGGCCAGCTCGTCGCCGGATTGCATGTAGAACGTCAGCGCCAGCAGCTGGTCAAGCACAGGGGTCTCCTGGAAGTACACGCACAGCTTGGCCAGGAACACGTCGTCCTTGGTCAGCAGGCTCAGCTCATACGGCGTATGCGTGCGTCCGTTGTGCGTACGGTCGATGAGCCAACCGGCTACCTGCAGCGGCTTGACCACCAGCTTGAAGCGCGATGACGGGTTCGACAGCACCACTTCGCCACCAGAGACGAATAGCTTCAGGTTCTCCTCTTGGCCCAGGTTCAGAAACAGCTTGGTCGCCTTCTTGATGGCCGACTTTGCCGTGCTGGCCAGGGTGTGCCTGGCCTTTTGAGCCTTGCGCGCCCGGGCAGCCTGCGCCACTGAGAGCTGCACCAGGTCGCCGGCCGAGACGGCCTGCGGCATTGGGAGCATTGTCCCCTCGAGCATCTGGGCAAACTTCGCGCCGGCGTCGAGACGGAACCATTCAACCGCTTCCTGCACCAGGTCCAGGTCTTCGAGGGTACGCAGACCCATCGGAGCGAACAGCTCGGAGAGCATGTCGCCCACCAACCCTTCGCCGATTTCCGATTCGTCCTTGATAACCGGCGTATCCCGCGGCTGGCCCAGTTCAGGGAACAGCTGCAAGGGCGACGGCATGCCAATACCCAGGTCCGCCTGAAGACGCGAACGCACAAGGTGCTCCGCGCGCTCAGTCATTGCCTTCAACGCCCACCGAAGCGGGCCCAGGCTGCACAGCGCCAGGAAATAGCGTTCCTGTTGCGATGCTGCGTTGAGCGCGTCACGTGCAGTGTTTTGCAGGAAGTGCTCGGGCCACGCGAACTCGGTGCGAATGGCATGGTCAAGCTTGGCATAGGCCCCCGGATTGCGGCGAAGCACTGTCTCTTCGAGGGCGGTCAGCTCCCCAAGTTCAAGTGCGCAGCCGAGGATGTATTCCACATCCACGGTTAGCCCCCGGAAATCGGGCGCACCGCAACGCTCTGGTGCTGCAGGACTTCCTCGGCGCTTGCCGCGCGGCGGGTCGTTTCCAGCTTTGCCTTCGGCACGTTGGCCAGTTCTGCCTGGCCGTTTCGGACCACGCGTTCCACGTCGTCGTCGCCCAGCCGCTTGGTTTGAGCGGTGGCCGGCGCCAGCTTGCCAACGATGTCGGCTACTTGGTCGTCAGCCACCACGACGCCTACTGCCTTGTCCAGCTGTGCCGGGTCGGTCAGCTTGACCTGCTTGTTGCCAAACATCGGCAAAAAGCGCGGGGTGATGATGAAGAAGGCGTAGCCTTGCTTGAGCTTCTGGCGCACCAGCTCGAGGATGGCCTCGCGATTGGAGTCGTCCCAGGTGATGGTGACGTCGCCGCTCATGTTGAGCCAGGTGATGCCCGGCTGGAACTGTTGGGTAGGTGCTGCTGGAGCTGCTTGTTCGATTGCTTGCATGATGTCCTCGTGATGAAAGTGGGTCCTGAAGCGTATAGGCAGGTAGCTTATCCCATCAGAGGTCGGACGAAAAAACCCGGCACGGTGAGGTGTCGGGTTTTGGAATTGAAGTGGTAGGGCAGGTACTGCCCGTCAGTCCTCGGAGCTGGCCGACGTCGCCGGCGGCGCTTCCTGCAGTTCCAGGCGGCGCGAGCCAAGGATACCGCCCGGGACAAGGGCGCCGTGGCGCTTTTCCCACTGGCCCTTGCCCCAGCGTTTCAGGCCTTGGTGGTCGGTCGGGGATTCGGCAGCACTGTGACCGTCTTCGACGTGGTTGAACGAAAAGGAGTTGCGTTCCTTGTCGAAGCGATACCAGGCGGTGACGTCGGAGGCTACGGCGTTCGAGTTGCTTTGGGCAGAAGTTGTTTTGGTGGGGTTCGAAGTCATGGATTCTCGGTACGGGTTGTTCAAATGAGCCTTCGGAGTATAGCGTTGGAGCAAAAGAAAACGCCCGGAAGGTCCGGGCGTTGGTGAATGCTTAGTAGTCTTTGCCTGGCTTGGTCAAGTCGATTTTTTCGGCGTCGGGGGTATGAGCCAGGTAGTCCTTCAGCAGCGTGTACAGCTCGCAGGCCCACATCGCGGGCACCATCCGCATCAGCTGGCGGGCAACCGACCGGCTTACGGCATTCCGGTTCGAGAAATCGCAGCACTCGCTTTCGTAGTGCCGCACAACCGCATCCAGGTCGACTTCCTTCGTCAGAACGCCGAGTGACTTAAAGCGGGTTTCGAAGACCGCTTCAGTGACCAGCACCTTCTGACCAAATTGATGGGGCATGAAGCCAAACTTCTTTTTCAGCTTGGGGCCGGCTTCGTACATGGCCATGCCGTCCCAGTCGACGTCCGGATGGTCGCCGTACGGCGTCATCAGAATCCCGGAACTCGAACTCTTACCCGAGCTGTCGATGACAGCGATAGGGTACAGCGCGTAATCCTTCGTGTAACAGACGCCGGTTTCCACGTCTTGAAACACTTCATCTTTTTGCGTAAATTTCACAGGCTCTCCTAAGAATTTCAGTTGGTCTCAAGGAGTAAAGAGAATGGCGTTCCGCGTCCTGATACTGCAGGCCCATGCAAATAGGCACCACAGGGGTGCCTATTCTACGCCGCGAGGAACTTGCCCCATGGGTCAGTTGTCCGGGAACGGAGCACCTGGAGTCGTGAAGTTTCCGATGTATCGTGCCACGCCTTGGGTGACACGCACTTCGTCCAGGTATCCGGTGTAACCAACCCCGGCAACCGTCTTCACCGCCGGGTATGCCCAGCTCGCATTCATGGAAGGCAGGTGCTGAACGCCATCTACGAAGCCGCGCAGTACGCCGCCTTTTCGCGAGACGGCGATGTGGTGCCACTGACCATTGTTCCACTGGCCGTTGCGGGAGACTACCAGCTTCTGGCCATTGCCCGAGCCGGCGCCCACTTCGAAGTAGAGGTCGTTGGTGTAAATCGCCGCGTTGCCGTAGCCGGAACCGTTACCGCCATTGAACTTCGTGAGGGTGTATGAGCCCCAGATTGGCATGGCCCAGTCCTTTCCGCCGACGCCAGTCGTACGGAGCCACATCTCGACCGTAAAGTCGAGGCTGGCCGTCGCCGAAGGGCTGGCGCTGTAGGTCGCCTGGCCGTTCCCGTTGAATACCAGGCCACCGCCGAACACGCCGGCCGACGGGTTGAAGGTTGCGCCGCTGCTGAGTGGCACGCTACCTGCAGTGTCGAAGTGCTCCAGGATGCTGACGTTGGCCAGATACGGGTCTTGAGGCTTCGGTGGTTCCGGCTCCGGTTCAGGCTCTGGCTCCGGAGTCGGTGCTGGAGTCGGCGTCACGGGGGCGGTGGGCGCTGGCGCACCAGGTGTTGACGTCGAGGGTGGTGTGGTCGGGGTTGTTACGCCTGGCGTCGCAGGAGTGGTGCTTGAGGTGGCCGGCTTGAGGCCAACTTGAGGAACGCGAAGCAGGTAGGAGGCGGCTTGGGCCTGCACTTGAGCGCCGAGAGCAGCGAGAACGAGAAGGACGCCGGCTTTAAAATTCATTTTCATTAGAGGGCTGTTTTCAATATGTGATTTCAGGTATAGCTCCTGTGACAAGCCTTACGTCTAGTGCTGTGGGTTTATGATAGACTTCCCGCGTTTTTCCTTTCCGCAAGACACTGCCCATCCCTCTGGAGTTTGTATGCCTAAACAGTCGACCGTGACTCCACCTTCCTATGACAACCTGCACGCATGGCTCAAAGTGCTGCACCGGCTGGCGCGCGCTGAAGCGAATGCCTCCGACGAGGACACGTTCACCACGGAGCCGCTAAGCCAGGACATCGCTGAATGTGTGGCGTGGGGATGGGTGAAGACAGTCCAGGCGGAGACGTCCGATGACCGGCAGATGGCGTTCGTGCCCCGGCCGGCCCCAGGGCAGACCCGCCTGGTGCTACTTCCTGCCGGCCGCGCTGTCTATGAGAGGATGAGCCAATACTTCGAAGAGCAGGGCGGTCTGATTCCTGCGTAGGGCACCTGCCAGACAAAGAAAAACCGCAGGAGCTCGAGGCTGCCTGCGGCTGAAAGGGTGCGGTTAGACCGCGATGTGGGTCAGTTCTTCGGTGACGTCGTAGTGGCGGTAAAGCCAGCGGCCGTCGGCCAGGTTCAGCATGCCGATATCTTCGCAGTGGCGCACGAATTTCCAGGACTCGGTACGCACTTGATTCGCGCCCGGGGCCACGTACTGCAGCTGGAAAGCTTCGAATCCGCGGGTACGGTCCATCGAAGCGAGCTGGCGCAGGACCTGGTCCCGGAACTCCTTGGTGAGGGAGCCGTCAACGCCGATTGACGAAGGTTTCGCGCTGACATTTGCCAGCAGGGTGGCTTCTTCGTATTGTTCGTTGCCGTAAGCCAGAATCTGATGCATGTATTTCTCCATTTTGATTGTCCTAAAGGGTATAGCGCTGGCTGTACGGCTTGCTTAAATAACATTTTCGTACTACCCTCCAGGAATTACCTTTTTAGGGACTACGACGCCATGTTTTCAAACCAGTTCGAAATGGCCGCGGCTCACCGTCTCCTGGGCGAGTGGAACGTCAATCCGCTGGCGAGCAAAATCATCTTCCAGCTCCTGGCTGCGGTGCCCATTCCTACTGAGCACGCCGAGGTGGTTGTGCCACTCGGCCCATTCTGCGCCTTCCTGGTCCTGCCGGCGCCGACGTTGCCTCACATCCGCTCAGCTCTGCTGGAAGCGGGCAAGGTGCGAACAGTAATGCATGGGTCCCGCTTTGAAAAGGCATCCATCCTCGAGCAGTCGCGCCTTTACGGTGAAGGCAAGTTCGTAGGCTTCGTCGTCAATGCCGCATTTACCACTGCAGTGCGGGAGCGCGGCCGCCAGCTGGCTTTGGAAGAGAGCCGCGAGTTCCGCCCTTCGGTACTGCACTGACCCGGCGCGGCGCCTTAGCCCCAGAAAAGATGGTGCGAACGTTAGGCCTGGGCCGTCAAGCTCGGGTTTCGGGAGAGCCACATCCGACTGTCAGCCCGTCCCGCCTGAACTGCCGCCTCGCAGCGTGCCAAATATTCTTCATCGAAAATGCCGACAGTCTCGTAGCCGCCCATAACCGCTAGCGCGCCAGAGCGGAAAAAGGCAAACGTCGCCAGGCTTTCCGTGATTTGGAACGGAAGCATCAAACTGCCTATGGCGGGCTTGCCTCGGACGTAGTCCCCATTCGAAGGGGTCAGTTGCAGTTGAGCTCCGAAATAGTCCTCCAAAAGTGCCTTGCCTTCTGCTGTTACGTCACACAGAAGCCGTGTGCGGTATGGGCACTCGTTAGGAGGGTCGTACCGTATGCCAATGCCAAAGGTGGCTAGGCCTCCAAACGAGGCTACAGCACGTTCAGAAATGTTGTACATGAGGTTCCATCATCAGGCGTCGAAGCAAGGTGTAGTCATGCCTTTTATTGACGAAAAAAACCGCAGGAGCTCGAGGCTACCTGCGGTTTGAATCAGCGGAAAGGCGCGCCGGCGCAGAACGTCGGCGGAATCTTTGCGTGCAGCGCGGGGAAGCGCTCTTTCACTTCGGCCGTAGCCCACTGGCGCATGTAGCCGTAGTAGGCGGGGCGAGGGTCCTGGGTGTCCATGTCGCGTTTGAAGCCGGCGTTCACGAAGAACGCTTCGCCGGTCTTCATCTCGATGACGCAGAGGGTGTCATCGCTGCGCAAGTACTCATACAGGTGCTCCACTTCGTCTTCGGTGACCTGTGGCGCGCCACGGAGCAGCTGGCAAAGCTCTTCGTTGACGCCATCGAGCACAATGGCCGGGATGAGGTTGGTCATGCGGATGAAGTGGTCGAGCTGTTTCTGGGCTTCTGGGGGCATCGTTGTCCTCGATATAGGGGGTTGGTATCTTTCCCGTATAGCGCCATCCGTGGAGGGGGGCCTCATTCAAAAGAAACACCCAGGCGAACCTGGGTGTTGGAATTACGGATATCAGTTGTAGTCGACGGCTTCACCATCGCTGTAGCAGGACAGGAGTGCCGAAGGTTCGATGAGAAGCATGCACTCCCCATCTTCGCCGACGTTCTGCCAGACCTTCGACGCGCGGCTGGCGTAGCAGTCCAGGTCTTGAGCCAGGTTACTGGTCTTCGAAACGTAGAGAGCGGAAGCTCCGCGACGCAGCGCGGCCTCGACGGTGTCGTAGACCCAGCCGCTGTGGTCCGGCCTGCACATCAATAACCAGGACGTCTCCGAGTATGGATACGACTCGGCTTCCCGGAACTCGACATTGGGGGACTGACCTGGCCGGCGGGCCAGTTCAATTCCATGCATGTCCAGACCCAGCTGGCGCGCTTCGTCAGGCAGTTCACCGCTGCCGGTGCCGGCGTCGATGAACCTCACGCCTTTGAACTCAGCCAGTACCGAGAAAAACTTCTCGGTTGGGACGAAGAAGCGGTGCTGTGGCATGCTCACCGACATGTTGGCCAAGGCCTGATTACGCAGCTGACGCAGCAAATCATTCATCGGAACCTCCTTCGATACCGAAGCCGGCCGGAGGGGTCAGCTTGTATCGGTCGGGGTCATCCGGCATTGCTGCACGGACGCGCTCCTGGCGCAGGTATTCGATGTACTGGGCGACGGTCATGTCGTCTTCTTCGCCGGTGAGGGTATCACTGGCTTTGCGGCCGAGCGTGCGGAAAATCCGCTGCAGGGCGTCGAGCTGTTCGTCGGTTGCAGGAATACCGCCTTTGCTGACCATTACCGAGTCGGTCAGCTGGCTGACGGCGATTCGGATGACGGGCAGGTCGTGCGAGTTTTCATGCTCGAAGCGCTGGTAGGCGAACACGTCGACTTCGTCGCGCGGCTCAGCTGGCGCTGGATACTGCTTTTCAGCAGCGAGCTCTGGGTAGAGCAGGGCGATAACAACGCCGTGGAACCAGCGGTAGGTCAGGGCGTAGATTTTGCCTTCGGCGCCGACCAGGTAGCCGTACGGAGTGTACGCGGGCATGCCGCTTTCGCAGATGAGCGCAACATCGGTGATGCTCAGGAGTTTTTCAGACATGGACTGTTCTTTCGGTTAATTGGCCTAGCAGGTATAGCTACAGGGTGCTCGTGCAGACGTAAGCCGAACGCGCCAGTGCTATACCCGGGGGCCTGATGCGCAAGCGCAGCTATCGCACTTGCCGGACACCTCAACCTTGAATCGAACACCCCATGACCCTTGACTCTATTGACCACGGCGTAGCGCAGGCAGCTGCCCTCAGCCAGACCTTCCCCACGTTTTCCAATCTGACCTCGTTGAGCGATGTGCGCGCGGCTACTATTGCAGGTAGGGGCTGGCTAATGCTCGACTCGACGCTGTTCCCTGACCATCTCCAAGCTGTCCGCCAGCTGGCGCACGAGTGCGGCCGCGAGACGCAGCTTTTGGAGCTTGACCTAGACGTTCTGGGGGAGCTGAAGAGCATTGGCATTCTGGACGGCTCGCCGACCGACATCGCCACAACCCTGCTCAGCCTGTTGCCCACCTCGCCGAAAGGGTGTGTTGGTGCGGAGTTCTACCGCCAGTCGGCTCACCATGCACTCGAGGTGCTGGTCGGTGCAATGCAAGCGGCCGGGCAGCCCATTCATCTGATTAGTCTCGAAGTGCTGCTGCAGTCGGCAAGCGCCCTACTGGTGCTGGAATCACGGGTGCCGAAAGACTCCCCAGCGTACGCACGGCTGCAGGGCTTCCTGGATACCTTCCGCGCAGGCGCAGACGCCACCCTCGAGGTGGACAAGCTGCAGGGCATCCTGGGGGGCATGTCGGGCCGCATTGCGATGTATGCGAAGGGCAAGTTCAGCGTCATCTTTGACTCGGCGAATCCGGACATCCGCCTGGACGATGTCGTTCGCAGCAACGCAATGCTTTACGTCCGGCTCCCCGCTGGCGACACGCTCGCGCAGCAGGTCGCACGCGTCATCTCGACAACCATGGACCATGCCTTGGCGCGCGGGCGCGTACCATCGGGCGAACAGGCCGCCGGATGAACGCGGGGTGAGGGGATGCGTGTGAATCTGCATGTGCCGGGCGAGGAAAAAGACCAGGTGCGCGCCTGGGCGGATACCGCGCCCGGCAAACCTACTCGGCGGGTTCCGCCGCGGTCTCTTTCGCGCCCGCCCAGGGAAGCTTGAGCTTCTGGGATTCGCCGTGCCATTTTTCGTCTTCCTCGTGGACATAGAGGCCGGTCGTCCGGGCGTCCTTGTGCCGGGCATCCTTCTGGACGTAGCGCTGGTCCATTCCGGAGTCGACGCGCGCGGTTACGCCCGTATGCCGGCCCCAGTGCGCCGATGCGGACTTCAGCTTCTCCTTCTTGTGCTCAGACTCGGGAGGCAGAAGGTCGGCAGCCGCTGAAAACAACTTTTTCAGAATCTGGTTCAGGCGCCGGGCTGAAATTGGGCTACCGTCGCGAACCGAGACGAGGAGGGGGCTTGTGTCTTTCGGGGATGGGGCCGCCGATAGCTTCCGGTGTTTCCGATACCGCACCAGGGCCTGCACCATGTCGTCCGGTACTGGCACGCGGGCGCCCTTATCGCCTTTGCCCATCACGTACCACCACCAGTGACCGCGAACTTCCCGGAAAGAGTTCATGCGTTGGTTCTGCAGCTCGGCAGCGCGCGGCGCCAGCAAATAGAGGAACGCACAGATGAAGCGCAGCCGTTCTTTCTCGTCGAGCGCCTGCTCGGAGCCATCGGGCATTGCCTCAATGGCCTGGGTCACCGCCAACCACATCTCGCTGTCCAGGAAGCGCTCGACCTTGGCATCCTCATCGACATTCCATGAGGCGTTGGCCTGGGAGATTTCGCCACGCAGCTTTTTCTTACGCTGACGGATGAGGCCCATCGGATTTCCCTGGAGGTAGCCGGAGTCCACCCAGTAGGACATCATCGAGTTCACCGCGGCCACGGCAGTCATGACCGCGCGTTCTTCGAGCGGCCCGACGAACGGGCGCCACCGGTCTGTTTCGCGGGGAGCCTTCGGGCCGCACCAGGCTTCGGCCGGCTGCGGGTCGGCCAGAAAGTTCAGGTAGCCTTCGAAGTCCTGGCGCGTGAGCGACGACACCGGCTTGTCGCACTCTGACCACGCCCAGAGGAACAGGCGCTCGCATTCGCGCACATAGATGCGGTACGTGCCTGGCGACTTGTCGTACTCACCGAGGAACGCGCGCATCGCATCGACGTCGTGGTCGGCCTTGATTTGCAGACCATCGACCGGAGCGCGGTTTGTGCCTTTGTCACCAAGGAGGTGCGCCGGCGGCGTGAAGTAAGATAATGGGCGGAGAGGGATGTCGGGGTTCATGTAGGCCATTCTACACAGCCATACATCAGTGCTCAAGTTCTGAAAACGGGTATTTTCAGAAGTAGGGTTATTTGACCTGAATGGAGGGTTAGAGGGCTCTCCTCACAAGCGCCACGTGGTTAGCTATACGGAGACATGGCCAACTAAATGTGAGGAAAAAATGAAACTCGTCGAAAACCAAGTGCTTTGGTTCGTGGGCACTGGCAATTATGCCCGCACGCGCGGCTTCGTCAAAGTCGAATCCGTCGGCCGCAAGTGGGCCGAAATCTCGGGCGTGAAGCGTTGTCGTATTTCGGTCGATACGTTAGTAGCGGACGCCGCTGGCTTTAGCAGCCCCGGTCGATGCTACCTCTCGCAGGAAGACTGGCTCGCTGAAGAAGGCCCGAAAGTCGCCTGGCAGTCATTGCGCAGCCAGATGACGATTGCGTGCCCCGCAGGTGTCACTCTCGAAGACATTCTCACGGCAAGCAAGCTCCTGGGAATGGAGGTTGTCAACCTGTCCGAACTCAAGTCAACTTCAAATTAAGGACTCTCCATGGGAATTCTCCCGTACGCTGAAACCCTCGTTGCAACGGTTTACCACCTGTACCGCAAAGGTACTCCGATAACTCAAGGCACGCTGTATGCCGTCACCGTACGCATCGAGGCGAATGACTATGCAAACGATGACGAACCTCCGTCTGTAGGGGGCTATGTTCACCTGGTCGTCGACGCTTCGAGCAACTACGTCAAGGTACTCGCAGCGTTCACTGAGCGCCCCTCGCGTACCCGGGACGTGCCCGAATGGGTTTGTGTCTGCGACCACGATTCTGCGTGGCGTGAGGATGGCATCAAAGGCACCCTCAACAAGGCGTACAACGAAATCGTGAAGCAAGCAGTTGCTACTTTTGGCATTCCTGCCGAAAAGCTCAGCATGCACATTGCCATCGACGATATGAGTATCGCCTCGCACCAGGACACCATGGGCCCTGTCTCGATTTCGGCTGTGCCTGATGGCCGGCTTCAGCTGAGATTCAGTCAGTAACCGATTCAAAGCCTTCCGGCTTTTTCACCAGTCCGCCCTCGAGGCGGACTTTCCTTTGGCGCTGTAGCGAACTTCTGGCTACTGCGCCCAACTTTTTCTAACTCGACAATACAGTTTCTAATGTCGAGTTGCTGGTGCATGCTCTATTTGGTGGAATCCATAGCAGTTATCGAAACGCTTCACCTAAAACCCTTCGGTACATATTCCTGTTCCTCAGAGTATGTGTTTAGGTGGATTGCCCGTATCCAGCCGGGTGACACTGGGCAGGCCCCTAACCTACTCGTTCAAGTAAAAAGCCCGCTCAGGAATGAGCGGGCGGCTGTTTGCAGAATAGTGTCACTTCTGCAGGAGAGCTGTTGCTTCAGGCGAGGACGTGACTCGACATCAATCCCACGAAAGTGCCCCGCCCGTCTGGTACTCGATAACCCTCGTCTCGAAGAAGTTGCGTTCTTTCTTGAGGTCAATCATCTCGCTCATCCACGGGAAGGGGTTCTCTTCTTTCGGAAACAACGGGTCCAACCCGATTTGCACAGCGCGCCGATTGGCGATGAAGCGCAAATAGCCCTTGAACATGCCGGCACTCAGGCCCAGGACGCCGCGTGGCATGGTGTCTTCCGCATAGCGATATTCCAGCTCGACCGCCCGCATGAACAGCGCACGGATTTCCGCCTTGAACTCGTCCGTCCAGAGATGGGGATTCTCCATCTTCAATGCGTTGATGAGGTCGATGCCGAAATTACAATGCATGGATTCGTCCCGCAAGATGTACTGGTACTGCTCGGCGGCACCGGTCATCTTGTTTTGGCGCCCGAGTGCCAAAATCTGGGTAAAGCCGACGTAGAAGAACAAGCCTTCCATCAGACAGGCGAACACGATGAGCGACTTGAGTAGCTGTTGGTCCTCCCCTGGCGTGCCGGTTTTGAAATCAGGGTCCATGATGGTGTTGATGAACGGGATGAGAAACTCATCTTTATCCCGAATCGACTCGACCTCATTGTAGGCATTGAAGATTTCGGCTTCGTCCAGGCCCAGCGACTCCACGATGTATTGGTAGGCATGCGTGTGAATGGCCTCCTCAAAGGCTTGGCGCAGAAGGAATTGCCGACACTCGGGCGCAGTGATGTGGCGGTAGGTTCCTAGCACGATATTGTTGGCCGCCAGTGAATCAGCCGTCACGAAAAAGCCCAGGTTACGTTTGACCAACCGTCGCTCATCGTCCGTAAGCCCGTTAGGGTCCTTCCATAACGCGATGTCCCGAGACATGTTCACCTCTTGTGGCATCCAGTGGTTTGCGCATGAAGCCAAGTACTTGTCCCAGGCCCATTTGTACTTGAACGGCACCAGCTGGTTTACGTCCGTTTTTCCGTTGATGATGCGCTTGTCGGAAACGACCACGCGTTGGGCTTCAGCCGAGAGAACTTTTTGGTCCGCACGGGACAACAGCGCCGGCGAAGGAAGCGCTAGCGCGACCGGTACGGACGTTGAAGTTGGCGCTGGCGCTGGTGTCGGCGCCTGCGAGTAATCGCCCGGCATTTTCGTGACCGGCGGCGATGGTGGAAGTGGGGAGCCGGCTAGCGGTTCATCGTCCCACGATAGGAGGTTTTTGGTCATAGTTTGGTCCCTTGAAGGAGGTCCCGCTCGCTCGAGCGGGACAGGTTGATGGATTATTGGCAGGCTTCGCACTCATCGAAGCCGGGGTCGCCCGGGCGCAGGTAGCAGGCCGCCCCTTCGGTCACCAGGGGCTCGGCCTGCACCACGTCGGCTGCCGCTGGACCACTTGCCACCGAGTTCAACGCGCCGCCGCGGCCCGTGGACTTCTCGACGGAAGTTGCGGACGTGGTGCGCAGGTAGTAGGTGGTCTTAAGCCCTCGTTTCCAGGCGAGGGTATAGACTTCGTTGAGCTTGCGGCCCGTCGCGCCTGCGAGATAGATATTCAAGCTTTGAGCCTGGTCAATCCACTTTTGGCGACGCGAGCCGGCCTCAATGAGCCACACCGCATCAATCTCGAACGAAGTCGCATAAAGGCGGCGCAGCTCTTCCGGAACGCGGGTCAGGGACGCCACGCTACCGTCGAAGTGCTTTAAGTCGGCCAGCATCGCGGTGTCCCACAGGTTGAGCGCTTTCAGGTCGCGTACCAGGCGAGCATTGAGGATGGTGAACTCACCTGACAGATTCGACTTCACCTGCAGATTCCGGAAAATCGGGTCAATCGAGGCGGAGGCGTTCACAATGTTTCCGATGGTCGCGGTCGGAGCGATGGCGACACAGTTGGAATTACGCATACCTTGCACTGCGATTTTTGCGCGCAGCGCGTTCCAGCGGTCTTCGCCCAAGGCAGTGGACATGTCGACGTCCAGATAGCCTCCCCGCTCATCCCGCAGCATCGCGATTGTGTCCTGAGGCAGAACTCCTTTGGACCACAGTGAGCCGTTGTACGATGGGTAGCGGCCTCGTTCCGCTGCCAAATCCGACGATGCTTCGTACGCCAAGTAGCAAAGCGTCTCGGCCGACAGGTCGGCGAATTCGACCGCTTCCTGCGAAGCGTAAGGGATACGCAGCTCCTGAAGCACGTCGTGGAATCCCATCATCCCCAGGCCGACCGGGCGGTGCTTCATATTTGCGCGCCGCGCCTTCTCTACCGTGTAATAGTTCAGGTCGATGACGTTGTCGAGCATCCGCATGGCGATACGAATCGTGCGACGCAGCTTCGACGCGTCGAGCCGGCCATCCTTCAAGTGGTTCACCAGGTTCACTGACCCGATGTTGCACACTGCAGTTTCGTCCAGGCTCGTGTTCAACGTGATTTCGGTGCAAAGGTTCGACGAGTGAATGACGCCCACGTGCTGCTGCGGCGAGCGAATATTGCACGGGTCTTTGAACGTAATCCAAGGGTGGCCGGTCTCGAACAACATGGTCAGCATCTTGCGCCAGAGGTCGTTTGCCTCGACAGTGCGGAACTGCAGCATCTCGCCGCGGGCAGCCTTGGCTTCGTACTCGACGTACTTGGCCTCAAACGCACGGCCGTACAGCTCGTGCAGTTCAGGCACTTCGTTCGGGCTGAACAGCGTCCACGGGCCGCCTTCCTCGACGCGTTTCATGAACAAGTCAGGAATCCAGTTGGCTGAATTCATGTCGTGAGTACGCCGGCGGTCGTCACCGGTATTTTTGCGCAACTCCAGGAATTCCTCGATGTCCAGGTGCCAGGTTTCGAGATACGCGCATACGGCGCCTTTACGCTTGCCGCCTTGGTTAACGGCTACAGCGGTATCATTGACGACCTTGAGAAATGGGATGACGCCTTCTGACTTTCCGTTAGTCCCCTTGATATGGGCACCAAGGGCACGAACTGGCGTCCAGTCGTTACCCAGCCCGCCGGCGAATTTTTGCAGCAACGCATTCTGGGTGACACCGTCCAAATAGATGCTTTCCAGGTCGTCACCGATGGTCGTGAGGAAGCACGATGCCAGCTGCGACCGGACGAGTCCAGAATTGAACAGCGTAGGCGTCGAATTCATGAAGTCGTTTTCCGACAGCACGTTGTAGAACTCAATTGCCCGCGCTTCTCGGTCGATTTCGTTGAGAGCAAGGCCCATCGCCACGCGCATGAAAAACGATTGTGGGAGCTCGATACGACGCTCGGAAATATGTACGAAGTAGCGGTCATACAGCGTCTGCAGCCCGAGGGATACGAACCGGCCATCACGGCGGATATCTAGCGCGGCTGCGAGCTTGGCCAGGTCGAACTGGAGCAGCTTGTCACTCATCAGGCCGAACTGTACCCCTTCACGGATGCGCTTCGGAAACGCTTCACGAAGCGCTTCAGCGCGGTGCTGGGTGGCCACGGATTCACCGATTACCTCGTCATACATGCGGCGAAGCTCGATACGACCCACGACTTGGTCATAGACCGGGTCGTGCTCGATAAGCGTGCGCGCACTGATGCGCAGTGCCTTTTCGATGTCCTTCTCCGTCGCACCATCAAAGAGCTCACGCTCTGCACGGACAACAATTGGCATAACATCGACGTCCAGGCCATCGCAGTCCGTGCGCAGTGCCTCGGCAATGGCATCGCGGGGAAACGCTTGGGAAATTCCCTGGATGGTGACACGCAGGCCAGCCGCAGAGACTGCTGAGGGTTCACCCTTGCGTCTGGTGTCTTGTTGGGCGCGATAGAGGATGAAGCCGCGAGCCAACTTGTGCTCGGACATGCGCATCAAGGAAAGCTCCACGGCATCCTGGATGTCTTCGATGGGGAAATGGGTCCGTTGCTTATCGCGCGTCAAGGACGCAAGCACACGGTCAGTCGCTTCGACTACGACGGCAGACATCTTGTCGCCGCCCTGCCCTTCATAAACATCCAGATAGGCTTTTTGGATGGCTACGCTAATTTTTTGAGGGTTCAGTTCGACGACTGAGCCATCTCGCTTGATGACGCCGTAATTGGCGTATGGGTTGCTCGGCTGCATAGGACTCCCGTGATAATCGGTTGGTTGAAGTGAGGAGGCCTTGTGAAGGCCTCGACAACCGTATAGCAACCGGAGTCTCGTTTTTGAGCTTGCAACCCACTACATGTAGTCTTTTATAGCGCAACGACTACTACCAGTCGGTTTTGAGAGCAACTGGCCGCGAGCGCGCTGCGAGATGAAAGGCCATCTCACTTGACCCAGTAATCGCTCTTTGGGGCCGACAGTTGAGGGAGGGGCGGTGCTTGCCCTTCTTGTGGGCGAACGATGCCGGTAGAAGGAACTGACAGAGGATGGGCGGTACGAGAGGGTGTACAGCAGAACTATGAGTCCGCCGACATAAAGGAGTGTCCGCAGCTGACGATTGACCAAGAGCGCGGGCCCAGTACAGACGTCCTGGGCCATGAATGCCAGGCCTTTACAGGGCTGGCCAAATTGGTGACGACAAGGTCATTGCGAGCTTGCCCGAATAAGGCAATCGCCGTGGGTAAAATTAACCGGGTGCTGTCTCCGCGTATCGAAGGAGCGGACCGCTCAGGTCCGCAAAGCCTCCGGGGCCCGACAACTCGGCATAGAGTGACATAATCTCGAACCCAGCCTTGTCATTACGCTGCGAGCCTCTGATGTCGACCACCGTCGCGCCCTGGGCTTGTGCGCGCAGATAAGCCATCCGTTGCCCTACGCTCGCTGCGCAAATTGAGATGGATTCGCCATAAGCTGCAACCAATCTTTCCCGAAGTTTGCTATCACTGCCAGGCGTCGCCCTGTTGAGTACAAATCGAGTGTTTGCAAGCCCCTCTTCATAAGGAGCGCTGCCATAACGTTGCAGGTGCAGTTGAGCACTCTCGGCCGCCCCGGCCGGTAAAAGCGGAACAAGGCAAATAGCTGACCGCAGTGCCATTGTCTCGAAATCTCCGGATGTGAGTGCGCCAGCATCCAGAACGACCAAGTCAAATTTCTGCGTCAATGTATCGAGTGCCGCGTCTAAGTCCGCGCCCTTCGTTAATTGGACTGTCGGGACAGACGGTAGTTTTGCCCAGCTGCGAAGCATAGACCAGTTGTTGGCGACTTGGTGCGGTGACGCCTCTAGCAGAACGACACTTTCACGGGTCCGCATGTGATGCGCGACAGCCAAGGACTGGGCAAGCGTACTCACACCGACGCCGCCACGTTCACTCGTAACCGTGAGCAGCACCCCTTCCGTCCTTGTATTCAAATCCGCCATGTTTGACCACGCAGCTGTAAAAATGCTAACGATACTTGACCATAGCCATTCTGGCAACAAAAAAAACGCAATATACGCGATAGGTTCGCTCAACAGCAAAAATGCAATATACGCAAACTTGCATATTGCCAAGCAGAAACCGCCGCCAAGGGACTCCCTTCTTGCGTATATTGCATTTTTAAATATTGTCGAAATTGCGAAATCGACTAGAATGTGCAAATCATCTTCTACTTGCGTTTATTGCAAAATGGCGACTACTTCTCAGCTCTGGTTTGAAGCCTACTGTGCTCAGCGGCCTGGCGAATTACGTCAAAGCAGCCGTAATGTCTACGGGGCCTGGTGGTCTAAATTTTCCTCGTTCTTGGCCGAGGAAGGAATTGAGCTTCACGAAGCAACCGCTCCGGCTGCTTCGCGCTTTTTACATCGGTACGCGACGAACACGGCTATCAGGTACTACCGACTGCTCAGTGCGGTCTACGATACCGCAGTAGAACGTGGGGCATGCCGCGTCAACCCCCTCCTCTCCCTCCAGAGTGAATTTGACAGAGAAGAGGCCACAGTTCCCGCACCTGCGCCAGGCGCAGCATCTGTCGCTGCACTCTACTCGTTATGCCCCACTGGCAGCTGGAAAAAACATCGGGACTATCTTCTCGTGCTTCTTGCCGCAGAATCCGGTCTGCGCAGTCACGAACTGCTCACGCTTACCCTAGACCAGCTGCACTTAGAGTCAGTGCCTCCGTACCTGGTTGTTGGCCGGCCGCTCCAAGCTCGAAAAATCGAACTGCCTCTCATTGCAGTGGACAAAGTTCGCGCTTGGCTGGAGTTGCGCGCCAAAGTCGGAGCGCAAGGGGACTTGGTATTTCCAACTGACCTGCAGGGCACACCCCTTCACCCATCGACGGCGTATCGAATTATTGCCAAGAAGCTCGACCAGGTGGGAGCAGGCAAAGCGATATTAGGGGCTTCCGGTGCCCAGGTTCTCCGGTCAGGGTTCGCCCAGCGGGGAAAAGCCCAAGGATTGGCTCTTCCAGACATTCAGGGCAAGTTGGGGCATCGCCAGATGCTCTCAACAGTTGAACTACTCGCTCGAGTGTCGTCACCTGATAGATAGGTGCTCACCAATTACGGCACAGCACGGCACGCCGATTCACCCTAAATCTGCGTGCCGCGAGTTTCCCTCAATAACTGGGGCATCTGCCTATGGATGAGTAAGCCGTTCCCGGGCTCGCGACGTCGCCCCCCTCGCCTTTTACCGTCCGTCCCCTTGAGTATGGGGCAAGCGCTGCGGACTCCCCTAAACCACTTCCTCTCGCCATGCCTGTTATCGCTGCACGGTGCCTCACACCCTAGAGCTGCGTTCGGCTCAACAATATTTCTGTCGGGTTATCGAACCTGGCTGGTAGGCATTCATTTCGATTTCGCGACATTCACCCTGAATCTGCGTGCGTTAGCGCGCACGCTCGCGCTCACCCTAGTGCTGCGTATTGATAAGCCCGATAGGCGCCTCACCCTTCAGCTGCGTTCATAGCGAACAGTTTCCGGAGCTTCACCCTAATGCTGCGCTGGCAACGCGTTTGCTTCAGGCATGCTTCACCCTAAATCTGCGTGTGGCGCTTAAGGTCCACTGAAATCCAATATGACCGAACGGGCAGCTGCTCCAGGAGGGCCATATTGGATGCGCTTCAGGGCTAAGCCGCGTGAGGGGGAAGCTACGGAGAGTTTTCGTTCAGGCGTTTCGGCAGCGCTACGTCCGGCCGGGCGCTCACCTGGGCAGCAGTGCCGAGAGCCTGAGAATCTCGGAATTTCACCCTTGTGCTGCGCGTCGGTATGAACCGTGACTGAAGGCGCCCACCCTATTGACGACTACACGAATCAGTAAGAAATTCCGCTATGTCACCCTAGCGCTGCGCTCGACCAAGGAGGGAAATCACCCTCCCATAGAGATATGGGAGGTGTGACTGATATTGGTACTTCACCCTTGTGCTGCGTGCTCAATCCACCCTACGGACGGCATCATGGCCAGCCGGCCATACGAGCCTTCTATCCAATCCGCGAATTCACCCTAGTGCTGCGCGCGATTGCGTTTCTAAGCACCGGCCCGATGAGGCCGGGAACCTCGCGTTTTCACCCTTGTGCTGCGCACCATCATCGAATCACCCTAGAGCTGCGTGCCGAACTGCGCCTGCAGAGAGGGCGCACCTTTGTGCTGCGCAGCATTGGTCTTCCGTCGAGCTCTTCCAAGCGTGCTCGGGACCTTCACCCTAAATCTGCGTCGACCCTGAGGGGTACGTCCTGGAAGAGCAAGTGGCATGTGGACAACTCACTTTCACCCTAAATCTGCGTGCCGTCTGCTACCGTTCCGGGAGTAATCCCCGGGACTTTCCTCCGTTATTTTTCGGTTTTGACCTGCACTCGGCTATAGGAAGCTTTGTTAGCCTCTCGGCTGGTTCACCCTAAATCTGCGCTCAATTCAAGCTATGACCATGTACCCTGCCCCAGGCAGAGGCGGCCCGATAATCCATGCGAGTACACGCAGATGTAGGGTGACGTATGATTGCCTCAGCGGATAACCCGTTGCAGAGCGATATTCGAAACATACGCTGCCGCTACAGCAAGAATCGACGCAGATTCAGGGTGACGGCTTTACCCTGGAAAGGACGCAGATTTAGGGTGAAAAAGCAGTCGACCCTAGTCCAGGCAAAGGTTCTCTCAACGCAGCTCTAGGGTGAGAAAAACGTTTCTCGCTGCTCTTTCGGCTCTACAGCGGCCGGCCCTGGCGAAAACCACGCAGATTTGGGGTGAAGGCTTTTTGGAGCCCACGCAGATTTAGGGTGAGACTGGCTAGCGAGCGGCCTGGTCAATTCGTGCTGCGCGCACATCTATGCGATTATTGGGGGACCCTCCGACCCAACGCATCATAAGGTCCGCGCAGCACAAGGGTGAAAGTATTGCTTTTAAGCCATTTATCTAGTGAATTTGAATGATACTACGCACTTTAGCGTATCTTTTTGGCCATTTTGAGCATCTCGCACCTAGCTGTGGATAACGCTGTTGATAACTCTACTTATTCACGCAGCACAAGGGTGATTACTGCGCAGAACTAGGGTGAATCTGACGCAGAATTAGGGAGCAGTCACGCAGATTTAGGGGGAGGTCGCGCAGAACTAGGGTTTGAAAGATGGCTGAAACCCGCACCAGCACTGGGTTTCGGCGGTCCCCTATAGCTTTTCTGTAGTTTTTCTGTAGTTAACTTTATCGACTAATAGTTTAGGACCAGCGGTCGGTGGACAATTTCTTCGAAATTGCCGCACGCGCCCCGCTGGCCCCCGCCAGTCGGTCGAAATTTACACATCAAGCCCAAAAACCCAGAACCCCAAAAGCAAAAACAACCTCAGACCCGCACGATTCACCCTAAATCTGCGTGACACACTATTGCCGAGTGGGTAGTATCGACGAAACTCTTGAAAGTTCCTTGCGATGTCTCAGTCTCCTACCGTACGCCTAGCTGCTGTACCCACTTCTAGCAAGACAGAGAGCGCCGTCCAGCGACGCTTTGCCCGCCTGGAGGAAGAACGCCAAAGCATCGAATATCAAGAGGCTAAAGCGTCAGGGAATGTTGGCTTCGTGGCTAAGTGGCTGGTACACGCCACCCTGCCCTACAAGGAGCCGAAGAACGCGCCACCCGCTTGGGGTCGTTCAAGCGGCAACACGAGTTTGCTTATCCAACCCGGGTATTACCACAAGACGGTCGAAACTAAAGACGCTCGTGGCAAGACAAAAGTTCAAAAGGTGCTGACCTCTTACGGATACCCTTATGGCACTTATCCGCGGCTGATTTTGGCCTGGATTGCGACCGAGGTCATCCAAAAGCGTGAGCGCACCTTGACTCTAGGGCCGTCGCTTTCCGACTTCATGGAAAACATCGGCCGCACGAGCGGCACCGGCGGAGCTCGCGGCACAATTACCATCCTGAAGAATCAGATGCAGCGTCTGTTTTCGGCTAATATCGCGGTCACGAACGACCCCAACGCCATCGTCTGGCAGAACGACGGGTTCCGGATTGCGGACAAGTCAAATTTCGAGTTCTTCTGGGACCCTTCGGACCCAGGTCAACACTCGCTCTGGGCTTCCGAAATCAAGCTCACGGAGCGGTTTTACGACTCGCTTATTGATAACCCTGTTCCAGTTGACCTGCGGATTGTAAAAGCGTTGTCGCGGTCTCCGCTCTCCATGGATATCTACTGCTGGCTGACCTACCGTAACGCCTGCATCAGCCGCGAGACCAAGATTTCTTGGGAATATCTCATGCAGCAATTCGGCACCGAAAGCAGCCGCTGGAAGTTCAAGGAAAACTTCCTTCGCGCGCTGAAAGACGTCCTGGTGCTCTACAGTGGTGCGAAGGTCAATTACGACAGCCAAGGGCTGCTCCTAATCCCCTCCCCTCCATCCATCCCGAAGTTGGTCAAGAAGTAGCCTGCGGCGCCCGCTGGGGCGTCATAAGCCCTCTCTCGCGTCTTACGGGTGTCCTGGTCACCTACTCCTGCCGTAGCTGTCGTTCCCGTAAACTCCTGCCAGGGTGCACAGGGGCGCTACTCCTCGTGCTGATGCGGTGCGAGGACACATCGTGCTGTCCGGGCAATTCAATCATCCTCGCAACCCACTGAGATATAATCAACTTCGGCACATTTGATGCACTAAGTAGGGGGTCATAAAAACGCCCGCTCTAAGCTGCTGATTTTTAACGACTTTGAATGGAACGTCTCCGTTGGCGGCCGCCCTCCCCTCTAATCTCAATACGAAACCTGCAAAGCGCCGAAAGCTAGGCCGGCATCATTTCGCATTTTTCCGCGGCTACCTTGAAGGTATTCCATTGGAAGAGCTGGGTGAGCGTTACCTTCCAGATTACAGTCACTTAAAAGTGGCGAAAAGTACCCTAGGCTGGATTCAAGACGAACTCGCCCTACTCGCCCGGCGTAATGGTAAGCCAACTCTGCGTCGTCTAGCACATATGGAAATAAAGCGTCCAGCGACGCTTGAACCAGCTACTGCCGTCCCGCTTCCGGCGGAGGCGGGAGTCGGCGGGCGAAAACCGCTTCCTTCCCTGGAGCAGTGGGCCGAAGAAGAAGGCCTGGACGACTTCTATACCCATCGTGAACTGGTTGAGCGATACACCATTGCATTCTCTGAAATCCTAGCTGAACCACCAGAACACCAGGTGAAAAGTACTGGTTCTACCGCTCCAAAGGATTATCTGCGACTATTAACTCGAAATAACAGACTGCGGAAGAAACAGAGGGACTTTGTCTTCTGGCTCGAGGCGTTGAGCAACGCCGAGCCACTGCCAGCGGACCCAGTCGCTGCTTGGTTGGAGCGTGGCCTAGCCGCGAGGTTGGCGGGTGCAGGGGTACGCACCCTACATGAGCTAATCGAACTAATCAAATCGAATGGCGCCAGATGGCATACGCACGTACCACGCCTCGGCCAGGTGGGAGCGAGCAGGTTAGTCAATTGGATTAGGACGACGCCTTCTCTTGGCGCCCTCCCCTCTCGTTACGTCGAATCCCCTCGAAAGGCCGGGCGCAGTACGACACCACCTTCGGCGGTGAAAGAACTTTCTAGTCCACTAGCCTCAGCAGGTGACCATACTGCGCAGGTCAGTGCTGCAGTACAGGGCCAGAATGAACCGTCAGTCCCGACTTCTGAAAAGCCAAAGATTGCTCCCTTGGAGCGGCTCGCCTGGCCGGATTGGGTTCAGCCTACCTGCGAGTCGCCTTGCGCCGGCGCAAGGGTGCATCAGAATGATATAGAACTCGTAACCGGATGGCTCGCTACGATAGGTAACGCTGACACTGCACGGGCAGCGCGAGCGCAGGCCGAACGGCTACTGCTATGGGCGCTGTTCGAAAAACGGCGGACTATTATGACTCTTTCGACAGAAGACCTTGAAGAGTTTGCCGAATTTCTCGCCGCACCCAGTGCGGACTGGATATGCAGGCGTGGCACTTGGAGATGGTCGGACGAATGGAGGCCTTTCTACGGCCCGCTGGCCCGCAGTTCCATCAAGACGGCCATTGGCTACGTACGCTTATTGCTCGCTTGGGCTGGTCAAAATTCTTCCGTGCCTCATTAACTTGGTTTAATCGCCTCCCTAACCGCGCCTGCACCTTGCGCCGGCGCAAGGTGCGCACCCTCGCAGCCACTGCCGGATGTCCATCGCCTGTCACTGCGAATCTTCCCAGGTACCGCTTTCATGAAGGGGCCCTTGCGCCGTCGCAAGGGTCATGGTCTCGTGGGCGGTGAGGGAAAGCTGCAGCGCAATGGCCAACCGCATCGCCCCTGTTCTACGAGAAGCACCCTTGCGCCGGCGCAAGGGTCATGGTCTCGTGGACGGTGAGGGAAAGCTGCAGCGCAATGGCCAACCGCATCCCCCCTGTTCTAAGAGAAG